>JACCDJ010259591.1_pt1 | contig 42371 bp, 39 predicted proteins | sample 7444481 | NCBI WGS metagenome assembly JACCDJ01 (sample SAMN15323435, study PRJNA562643) | freshwater metagenome | isolation source: river surface water | place: USA:Blue River Watershed | collected 2017-08-15
ACCTCGCCGCCCGATGCATCGGTGACGTTCTGAACCACGCGCGAGAACTCGATCTGCAGCTTGCGCGGCAGGTCGAGGTTGTGGTCGGTCTTGAGCAGGTATGCGACGCCGCCCTTGCCCGACTGCGAGTTGACGCGAATCACTGCCTCGTACGAGCGGCCGACGTCCTTCGGGTCGATTGGCAGGTACGGCACGGCCCAGACCAAGTCGTCGACGTGCTTGCCGGCAGCCTTGGCCTCATCGGCCATGAGCTCGAAGCCCTTCTTGATGGCGTCCTGGTGCGAACCGCTGAATGCGGTGTAGACGAGGTCGCCGCCGTATGGGCTGCGCTCGTGCACCGGCATCTGGTTGCAGTACTCGACGGTGCGCTTGATCTCGTCAAGGTTGCCGAAGTCGATGTGCGGGTCGATACCCTGGCTGAACAGGTTCAGGCCGAGCGTGACGAGGTCGACGTTTCCGGTGCGCTCACCGTTGCCGAACAGACAGCCCTCGATGCGGTCTGCACCGGCAAGGTAACCCAGCTCGGCGGCGGCAACGGCCGTGCCGCGGTCATTGTGCGGGTGAAGCGAGATCAGGATGCTGTCGCGGCGGTTCAGGTGCTGACCCATCCACTCGATCGAATCGGCGTAGACGTTTGGCGTCGCCATCTCGACCGTGGCAGGCAGGTTGATGATCAGCTTGCGCTCTGGAGTTGGTTCAATAATGTCGATGACCGCGTTGCAGACCTCGGCGGCGTACTCAAGCTCCGTGCCGGTGTACGACTCAGGCGAGTACTCGTAGAAGAACTCGGTACCTGGCGCCGAAGCCTCCATCTCGAGGCACTTGCGCGCACCGTGGGTTGCGATCTCGAGAATGCCCTGCTTGTCAGCCTTGAACACCACGCGGCGCTGCAGAACCGAAGTCGAGTTGTAGAAGTGGACGATGGCGCGCTTGGCTCCACGAAGCGCCTCGTAGGTGCGCTCGATCAGGCTGTCGCGAGCCTGGGTCAAAACCTGAATGGTGACGTCGTCAGGAATGTGGCCGTCTTCGATGAGGATGCGAACGAAGTCGAAGTCGGTCTGGCTGGCCGATGGAAAGCCGACCTCGATCTCTTTGTAGCCCATGTTGACGAGCAACTGGAACATCTTCAGCTTGCGCTCGGGGCTCATCGGGTCGATGAGAGCCTGATTGCCATCGCGCAGGTCTACGGCGCACCAGCGCGGCGCCTCGGTGATGGTCTTGGTTGGCCAGGTGCGGCTGGCCAACTCAACCTTGATCTGCTCGTGGAACGGCAGGTACTTGTGGACTGGCATGCCCGAAGGCTTTTGGGTGTTTTGCATTTCAGTTGTTCTCTTTCGCGGTTGCTACCTGCGATTAATCGCTTGCGGTTTGGGTTTGGTTTCAGCCAACGGCGAGCTCCGCGACGAGGGAGGCCGGGTTAGGCCTCGTCGCGGCCGCTAAGCAGTAGTAGTGAGAACACGCTTTTAGGGTAGCGCTTGGGAGCGTTAGAAACCAAGTTTTCCGAGCTGCTTGGGATCGCGCTGCCAATCCGGAGCGACCTTCACACGGATTCCGAGGAACACCTTGTGGCCGATCAGGCGCTCGATGTCGGCACGCGCGGTCTGCCCGACGGCCTTGAGGCGTGACCCCTTAGGGCCAATAATGATGCCCTTTTGGCTGTCGCGCTCGAGCCAGATGTTGGCGTGAATGTCGGTGAGTTCCTGGTTCTCGCGCTTGTTCATTTCGTCGATGGTTACGGCGATTGAGTGCGGCAGTTCGTCGCGCACTCCCTCGAGTGCCGCCTCTCGGATGTATTCGCAGATGCGGTCCTCGATCGACTCGTCGGTGACGATGTCCTTCGGGTAGAGCTCGGGCGACACCGGCATGAGATCGATGAGAAGGTCGGTTAGGGCGCCAAGCTGTTCGCGACCGTTCACTCCCCCGCCAAGCGCCGAAACCGGGATGATGGCGTCCCAATCACGAAGCGCCTCGACGGCGAGCAGCTGGCGGGTGAGGGTCTCTCGGTCAGCCAGCTCGGTCTTGGTGATAATCGCGACCTTCTTGGCGCGGCGGAACTGGTCGAGCTGCTGGTTGATGAAGGTGTCGCCTGGCCCGACCTTCTCATTGGCCGGAAAGCACATTCCGATAACGTCGACGTCCGAGAGGGTCGATTCCACCAGGTCGTTCAGGCGCTCACCCAGCAGTGTTCGAGGTCGGTGCAGGCCTGGGGTGTCGACGATGATTAGCTGCCCCGGTTCGCGGTGCACGATTCCGCGAATCGCACGACGGGTGGTCTGCGGCTTCGGGCTCGTGATAGCGATCTTCTCGCCTACTAGGGCGTTAGTCAGCGTCGACTTGCCAACATTCGGTCGGCCGACGAACGAGACAAAGCCCGCTCGGAAGTCAGGGTTAGTCATTGTCATGGCCTCCAAAAGCCGCCTTGGCGTCGTCAAGGTCTTCGTTTCGGCGAACCAAGACGCTCGTGAGGCGCTTGCGACGCCCCTCGATCTTGTCCGCAGTGAATTGCAGACCCGAGAAGACTACGCTGTCGCCGCGGGCCGGCAACCGGCCGAGCTCCTTGGCCAGCAGTCCACCAACGCTATCGACGTCTTCATCCTCGAGTTCTAGTTCGAGGATCTCGCCGAGGTCGAAGAGCGGGAAGCGGGCGTTCACGCGTAGCGACCCGTCTTCGAGATGCTCGACGTCGGCCGCCGAGCGGTCGTACTCGTCGGCAATCTCGCCAACAATCTCTTCGATAACGTCTTCCAAGGTCACAAGACCGGCAACTCCGCCGTACTCGTCAACGACAATGGCGATGTGGCGGTTGGTGGTCTGTAGTTGCTTAAGCAGGGTCTCGACCGGCATCGATTCGGGCACGAAGACAGGCGGACGCGCCAGCGCCGATGCCTCGGTCTTTGCGAAGTCGAGTCGGTGTTCGTATAGGGCTCGCGCGGTGTCCTTCAGGTAGAGCACGCCCACGATGTCGTCGATGTTCTTGCCCGTCACGGGCACGCGCGAGTAGCCACGCGCCAACAGCACCTGCATGGCCTCGGCAAGGGTTGCACCGCCGCCGACGGTCGCCATGTCAACGCGTGGAACCATGATCTCGCGCACGATCGTGTCGCCGAATTCCTCGACCGAGTCGAGAAGGTCTTGTTCAAATTCTTCGGGCTGATCCTCCTTCGGCAGCGAAAGCGGAGTGAACAACAGGTGCCACGAGTTCACGACTCGCTGAAGGCTTTTGAGCAACCACTGGCCCACCGGACGGTGACCGAAGCGGCTGGCAAGCCACTGCGTTCCGAACAGCAGCGCCGCCATTAGTGCGACCGAAATGAGCGCCGTAGCCCACCACGGCAGACCGGCGGGTACGAGCCCCTGGCCGATCACGACTCCAAAGATGCTGGTGAGAATCAGACGTGCGAAGCCAAGCGACTCTGCCTTGGCCTGCTGCTCCTCGTTAGCGGCGGCCGCCGCACGAAGCAAAGCACTAGCGGTTGCCGCTAGGGCAATGACGATCGCGATCCAGATTGCTACGGTCAGCAAGTTAGCCCTTGGCCTCTGCGGCGTAGAAGCCAAGCAGGATATCGCCCTGGATGCCGAACATGATGGCGTGTTCCTCCGGCTCGGCGTGGTCGTAGCCGAGCAGGTGCAGAATTCCGTGCGTGGTCAGCAACAAAATCTCGTTGATGGTCTCGTGACCTGCGGCCTCCGCCTGGCGCTCTGCGACGCTCGGGCAGATAGCAATCGAACCGAGATCGACCGGCGACGGTAGGCCCTCGTCGCGGCCGTAGGCGAACTCGCCACTGGGCCAACTCATGACGTCGGTTGGGCCATCCTCGTCCATGAATTCAATGTGGTACTCGGTCATCGCGGCCTCGTCGACGAACTTGATGCCGAGCTCGCTTAGGGGGTGGACGTCCATGAAGTCGAGGGCGAAGCTCGCCAGGGCAAGGACGCGGGCTTCATCAAGCTTGGCATCGGTCTCATTGTAGATCTCGGTGCTCATCGGCTGTTCCTCCTGTTGTTGTAGGCGGGCTTGCCATCGGTTGCTCGTTTCGTGGCAGTGTTCTTGACGACAAGCTGCTGCTCCTCGTGCTGCGAGTAGGCATCCACGATTCGGGCGACCAGGCTGTGGCGCACCACATCCTCGCTCGTAAGCCGCGCGAAATGCATGTCGTCGACGCCCTCGAGAATCTCGAGCGCGGTTCGAAGACCGGAAGTGCCGGCCGGGAGGTCGACCTGGGTGATGTCACCCGTGACGATCATCTTGGAGTTGAAGCCAAGACGGGTCAGGAACATCTTCATCTGCTCGGGCGTCGTGTTCTGTGCCTCATCGAGGATTACAAACGCGTCGTTGAGCGTGCGGCCTCGCATGTATGCCAATGGGGCAACCTCGATGGTCCCGGCGGCCATCAACTTGGGAATGTTCTCGGCCTCGAGCATGTCGTGCAATGCATCGAACAGCGGACGCAGGTATGGATCGATCTTCTCGTTGAGCCCGCCGGGCAGAAAACCGAGGCGCTCACCGGCCTCGACGGCGGGACGGGTCAGGATGATGCGGCTGACCTCCTTGCGCTGCAGCGCCTGCACGGCCGTGGCCATGGCCAGGTAGGTCTTGCCGGTTCCCGCTGGGCCGATTCCGAAAACGATGGTGTGCTGGTCGATCGCATCGACGTACTTCTTTTGACCGATTGTCTTTGGGCGAACGCTCTTGCCGCGAGAGGAAAGGATGCTCTGGCTCAACACATCGGTTGGCCTGGTCTGATCTGCCATCATCTTGGCTCCGCGCTTGACCTCGGCCGGGGCCAGTTCGTGCCCGCCCGCGATGAGTTCAATGAGATCTTCAATGAGTGCCTTGGCGCCAGTGACTTCGGCCTCCGAGCCGGTTAAACGAATCTCGTTACCGCGCGCGTGCACTTCTACCTCTGGAAAAGCTAGTTCGAGTTCCTTGAGTAGTCGGTCATTCGGTCCGAAGAGCGCCACCATCGGCACACCCAAGACCTCGATCGATTCGACTGCTTGCTTCGCTTGCTTAGCCAAGGGCTTCGGCCTCGCTAGTGCTACCCGACTTGCCCGACTTTGGGGTCGAGCTCATGATGTGCCCGTGAGCGTGGAAGACGGACTGCCCCGCTTCGCTACCCGTGTTGAACTGCAGTCGGAAGGAGCCGGTCGAGTGCTCGGCAGCGAGACGGCTGCCGAGTTGAATCAGGTCGACGAGCTGATCGGGTGCGTCGAATGACAGCGCTGACACGTTTTCGTGGTGCTGCTTTGGCACGACGAGAATGTGCACCGGCTGCTTTGGCGAAATGTCGTTGAACGCGAGCGAAAAATCACTTTCGCCGACCAGCTTGGCTGGAATTTCGCCGGCAACAATCTTGCAGAAAATGCAGTTATCCAAATCGGCCTCCTTCTTTTCTAAGTCTAGGTATGCGCTATGCCCAGGCACCGAGTTTGGCCTGTAGGACTGCGATGGCAGCGACGCCCGCGGTTGATGTGCGCAGGATCTCGGAACCGAGTCGAACGCGGGTGGCCCCGGCGGCCTCGAGGTCAGCAAGTTCGGCGTCGCTGATGCCGCCCTCCGGTCCGACGACGATTGCCACTTTGCCAACTAATGCGGGCAACGCGCTCAATGAGCGCTCGGCGTTTGGATCCAGGATTAGGACGGCGTCGTACTCGGCCACGGCCGCGCACAGTTGCCGGGTGGTTGCCGGCTGGTGGACCTCGGGGTGCCACGCGCGCAGGCTCTGCTTTGCCGCCTCGGTCACGATGGTCTGCCAGCGTTCGACTCCCTTGGATACCTTGGGGCCGTCCCAGCGGCTGATCGAACGTTCGGCCTGCCAGGGCACGATGGCCCAGGCGCCGAGCTCGGTCGCCGCCTGAATGGCTAGCTCGTCGCGGTCACCCTTTGCCAGAGCCTGCACAAGCACGAGCTTGGCTGCCGGCTCGCCCTCGACCAGAACCTCACCGACCGAAACCTTGAGCGACTTGTCTGCAACCGCCGAAACGGCGCCACGCAGGCGAATGCCGCGTCCGTCGGTCAATTGGATGGCCTCGCCGACGCGCATGCGCCGAACCCCGACAGCGTGCTTGCCCTCGGAGCCATCGAGGACAACCTCAGACCCGGAGGTCACGCCCGTCGCGCTGTCGATGCGGAAGAGTGGTTCAACCATTAGCGCTTCTTGCCGAACAGTCCCGGCGCGTTCTTGATCAGCTTGGCGGCGTCGTTCTTGCGCGACTTAGCCAGCGTGCGGAACAGTTCCTTCTGCTTGGCATCTAGCTTGACCGGGGTCTCAACCAGTAATTGAACGCGCAGGTCGCCTCGGCCACCAACGCGTACCTTGGTCATGCCCTTGCCCTTTAGCGTGACGACGTCGCCAGACTGGGTGCCGGCCTCGATGTCGATCTTGACATCGCCGTCGAAGGTTTCGATCTCGGCGAGGCCGCCGAGCACAGCATCCTGAAGAGGCACGGAAAGCGTGCAGACCAGGTCGTCGCCAGAGCGCTTGTAGAATTCGTCGGCTCGAACAGAAATATCGACGTAGAGGTCACCACTCGGCCCGCCGGCGAAGCCGACCTCGCCGTGGCCAGCCATCTGCAGGCGCATGCCGTCCTCGACACCGGCCGGGATGTTGACCTCGAGGTCGCGACGCGCGCGAACTCGGCCCTGCCCACGGCAGTCGACGCACTCGTGCGGAATAACTTGACCAAAGCCTCGGCAGGAGCCACAAGGAGCCGAGGTCACGACGTTGCCGATGAGTGTGCGGGTCTGACGCTGAATGGTGCCGGTGCCACGGCAGATGTCGCAGATCGACGGCGAAGTGCCTGGCTGGCAGCAGCTGCCCTGGCAGGTGCCGCAAAGAACCGCGGTGTCGATCTTGAGAGTCTTTGGAGCACCGAACACTGCCTCGCGCAGGGTCAGTTCGACGCGGATCAGCGCGTCTTGGCCGCGCTCGGCACGCGAACGAGGACCGCGGGACTGCGCACCGCCAAAGAACGTGTCGAAGATGTCGCCAAAGCCGAAGTTGCCCATGCCACCGAATGCGTCCTGGCCACCCATGTCATAGTTGCGGCGCGCATCGGCATCGCCCAGCACTTCATACGCGTGCGTTACGAGTTTGAAACGCTCCTGAGCCTCTGGTGCCGGGTTTACGTCAGGGTGCAGTTCGCGAGCGAGCTTGCGATAAGCCTTCTTGATCTGCTCCTCAGACGCGTCGCGCGCGACGCCGAGAACTTCGTAGTGATCTGCCAAGTCGATTCCTAATTGCCCAGTGTTTTCGAAAGATAGTTCGCGACGGCTCGCACCGCGGCGATGTTTGCGCCGTAGTCCATGCGGGTCGGGCCGAGTACGCCGAGCTTGGCGGCCTCTTGACCCTGCGCCTGATAGCCGCTCATGACCACGGTGGCGTTCGCGAATGGCTCGAGGTTGGTCTCGCTGCCGATAAGCACGCCGACACCGTCCTGACTGCTCTGCAGCTCCCCCATCAGGCGCAACAGCACGACCTGCTCCTCGATGGCCTCGAGCAACGGCCCGATACTGCCGGCGAAGTCATCGCCGCTGCGCACCAGGTTCGCGGCACCGGCCATGATGATCTTGTCCTGGCGGTTGGCTGCCACTTCGGCGAGCACGCCATCGACGACCAGGCCGACGTCCCCTGCGCGCTGAGCGCCCGATCGCGCGGCGGCAAAGCCAGCCACGAAGCCGTCTAGCTTGTCCGAGACGGTCGAAAGTTGCGCACCGATGAGAGTGGTCGCGAGTTTGGCGCGAAGCTCCGCAACGAAGTCGGCGTCCACGTTATTGCCGAGGTTGATCACATGCTCCTGGACGCGCTCGGAGTCGGTCACCAGAACCAACAGGATGCGGCTCGCGCTGATCGGGATGAGCTCGATGGCCTGAATCTTGGCTCGACCTAGCGTCGGGTACTGCACCAGGGCGACCTGGTTGGTGAGTTGCGCGAGCAGGCGAACGGTGCGGTTCAGAGTCTCGTCGAGATCGTTAGCGCCGACCAGGAAGGTTTCGATGGCCTGACGTTCGCTGTTTTGCAGCTTGCGCACCTCACCGAGGCGGTCTACGAAGACGCGATAACCCTTATCGGTTGGCACGCGGCCCGACGAGGTGTGGGGTGCTGTGATTAGCTCTTCCTCTTCGAGGAGTGCCATATCGTTGCGAATAGTCGCGCTCGAGACGCCAAGCTGATGACGTTCGACTAGTGCCTTTGATCCCACCGGCTCGCGATTGGCAATGTAGTCGGTAACAATGGCGCGAAGCACCTCTAGGGAGCGGTCTGAAATCATTGTTCACCCACTTAGCACTCGAACGTTCTGAGTGCCAATATTACCGCCGCTAGCCCAGCAGGTCACGCACGAGCGCGTCGGCGAGTAGGCGCCCCTTGAGAGTCAGATGCAGCCGCCCAGCGACTGCCGCCGCTCCGTCGATCAGCCCGTCGGCGATCGCCTGCGAGATGACCTTCGCGGCCGATGGGTTCGCCGCCTTGACTACGTCGATGGCCAGGCCTTCACGGATGCGGATTTCGAGCAAGATTCGCTCCTCGAGGCGGGTCTCCTCGGTGAGAGTCTCTTGCGAGTGGGCAGGCGATAGGTTCTGACGGACGCGTTGAACGTAGGCGCTCGGGTGCTTCACATTCCACCAACGCAATCCCCCGATGTGCGAGTGAGCACCGGGGCCGAATCCCCACCAGTCCTGACTGTTCCAGTAGCTGAGGTTGTGCTTGCTGCGTTGCTCGGCCCCGCGAGCCCAGTTGCTGATCTCGTACCAGTCGTAGCCGGCTGCTGCGAGCAAGGCATCGGCCAGCTCATACTTGTCGGCCTGAAGGTCTTCATCCGGTTCGGGCAACTGTCCACTCGAGATTTGACGGGCGAGCTTGGTGCCCTCCTCGACGATCAGCGAGTATGCGCTGATGTGGTCCGGCTGCAGCTCGATTGCGGCCTCGAGGCTCGCGCGCCATTGCTCGAGCGATTCACCGGGTGCGCCATAGATCAGGTCGACGGAGGTCGCGAGGCCTGCGCGCTTGGCTGCCGCCACGGCGAGCGCAACATTCGCGGGCCTGTGGGTTCGTTCGAGCGTCGCCAGCACCTCGGGCACAGCCGACTGCATGCCGAAGGACACGCGATTGAAGCCGCCCTCGGCGAGCGCGGTCAAATACGCGTCGTCCACGTTGTCTGGGTTGGCTTCGGTGGTTACTTCCGCCCCCGACGCGATTCCATACGCGGTTCGCAGCGCCGCGAGGATCTTGACCACGTCGGCGGCCGGCAACTGAGTTGGTGTTCCACCGCCAAAGAACACGCTGGTCAGTTGGCGATTCGGCAGCCCCGCACGGCGAGTGACCTCGGAGGCGAACTGGATCTCGGCGATCAGGACATCGGCGAAGCTAGCCTGGCTGACCGCATCCGGTCCGCTACCTAGCTCTGAGGCCGTGTACGTGTTGAAGTCGCAATAGCCGCATCGAACGCGACAAAACGGGATGTGAACGTATGCGTGCCAGCTGCGCTCGTTAGCACCAGCGAGAACGCTCTCCGGCAGCGAGCCGTCCTCGGGCATCTTCTCGCCGAGGTCGATTGACTTTGCCACGGGGTGACTTGGTCGCAAGAGGGGCTACTTGCCCTTCTTGTCGCCCTTCTTCTCTTCACCCGTCGACAGCGCCGCGATGAAGGCTTCCTGTGGAACTTCTACGCGGCCAACCATCTTCATGCGCTTCTTGCCCTCTTTTTGCTTCTCGATGAGCTTGCGCTTTCGGCTGATGTCACCGCCGTAACACTTGGCTAGGACGTCCTTACGCATTGCGCGGATAGACTCGCGCGCGATGATGCGCGAGCCAACGGCGGCCTGAATCGGAACCTCGAACTGCTGACGAGGGATGAGCTCGCGGAGCTTTCCGGTAATCATGACTCCATAGGCATACGCCTTGTCCTTGTGCACGATGGCGCTAAACGCATCCACCTGCTCGCCCTGAAGCAGCAGGTCAACCTTGACGAGGTCGCCCTCGGCCATGCCAGCCTCTTCGTAGTCGAGTGAGCCGTAACCGGCGGTCTTGCTCTTGAGCTGGTCGAAGAAGTCAAAGACAATCTCGGCGAGTGGCAGGGTGTAGCGCAGCTGCACGCGGTCTTCACCCAGGTACTGCATGTCGATCATCGAACCGCGACGGCTCTGGCAGAGCTCCATGATGGTGCCGACGTAGTCCTTTGGCGTAAGGATGGTGGCCTTCACGATCGGCTCGAGCACCTTCTTGACCTTGCCAACCGGGAACTCGCTCGGGTTGGTGACGGTGACCTCCTTGAGGTCTTCCATCGTGACCTCGTAGACCACGCTCGGGGCGGTGGCGATGAGGTCGAGGCCAAACTCGCGCTCCAGGCGCTCGGTGACGATCTCGAGGTGAAGCAGGCCGAGGAAGCCGCAGCGGAAGCCGAAGCCCAGCGCGACAGATGTCTCAGGCTCGTATGCGAGTGCCGCATCGCTCAGTTTGAGCTTGTCGAGCGCCTCACGCAGCAGCGGGTAGTCGCTTCCGTCGATCGGGTAGATGCCCGAGAAGACCATTGGCAGCGGGTCTTTGTAGCCCTTGAGCGGTTCGGTGGCCGGCTTGGCGTTGTTGGTGATCGTGTCACCGACCTTCGACTGGCGAACGTCCTTTACACCGGTGATCAGGTAACCCACCTCGCCCACGCCTAGGCCCTTGCTAGGTTCTGGCTCTGGCGAAGAGACGCCGATTTCGAGCAGTTCGTGAACCGCCTTGGTCGACATCATCTGAATCTTCTCGCGCGGCTTAAGCGCGCCGTCGATCATACGAACGTAGGTGACCACGCCGCGGTACGAGTCGTAAACCGAGTCGAAGATCATCGCGCGGGCCGGTGCGTTGGCATCGCCTACCGGGTTTGGAACCGTACGCACGATCTTGTCGAGCAGCGCGTCGACGCCCATACCGGTCTTGCCCGATACGCGCAGGCAGTCCTCTGGGTCGCCGCCGATGAGGTTCGCCAGTTCTTCGGCATACTTCTCAGGCTGCGCAGCCGGTAGGTCGATCTTGTTGAGCACCGGGATGATCTCGAGGTCGTTCTCGAGAGCCAGGTACAGGTTTGCGAGAGTCTGAGCTTCGATGCCCTGCGCGGCGTCAACCAGCAGGACTGCACCCTCACACGCGGCGAGCGAACGGCTTACCTCGTAGGTAAAGTCGACGTGACCCGGGGTGTCGATCATGTTTAGCGCGTAGGTCTTGCCCTCGAGCTCCCACGGCATGCGTACGGCCTGAGACTTGATGGTGATGCCGCGCTCGCGTTCGATGTCCATGCGGTCGAGGTACTGCGCACGCATCGAGCGGTCGTCGACGATTCCGGTGAGTTGCAACATGCGGTCGGCCAGGGTCGACTTGCCGTGGTCGATGTGCGCAATGATGCAGAAATTGCGAATCTGGCTCGGGTCGGTGCTGGCCGGTTCGAGTCGGGTCGTTGCGCGTGGCGACAAAGGTTACCTCTTGGTGCTTTAGAAAACTTTGGACGCGTTTCGCGATTGCGGCGCCCTGCTGCCAACTATTGTCGCACAGCAACGGCTCTAATTGGCCTTCCGCCCTGCCCAAAAAGGGCGCTCGAGCAAGCCGACGTCAGCCGGCCGCCACGGACATGCGACCCTAAATACTTGCCCAGGCTGCACCTTGGCTGATAGGCTTTGAAGTCGATACGGAGGTGTGTCTCCCTCCAAGTCCCGAAAACCTGAAGTTTTTCAGTTCTCATGCGCGCTCTCAACAGAGGCGGGCAAACCAAGAAAGTGAAACATGGCAAACATTAAGTCGCAGATCAAGCGCATTGGCACCAACCGTAAGGCTGCTGAGCGCAACAAGGCTGTAAAGAGCGAGCTAAAGACTGCAATCCGCGCTGCTCGCGAGGCCGTCGCTGCCGGAGACAAGACCAAGGCAGCAGCAGCTGTTGCACTGGCTGGCAAGAAGCTCGACAAGGCTGTTTCGAAGGGTGTAATCCACAAGAACCAGGCCGCAAACCGCAAGTCGGCAATCGCCAAGAAGGCTGCTGACGTAGCGTAAAGACTCCGGTTCGCAAGAACTCGAAAACCCCGTCGAATTCGGCGGGGTTTTCTTTTGCCCGTTTGACGGGCGATGGATCTGGTTGAAGTGGGTTGCCCTTAGGCAGCGGGGATGCGCCCTGGTCGACCGGCTCGATAGGCAACCCAGACCTGAACGGCGCTGAGTGCGGCCAAGCCGGCCATCGGCAACGCATACGAGGTGGTCTGCGCCGCGACCATGCCAACAAGGAGCGTTCCGAGCCCGGCAAGCAGGTAACCCCAACCCTGACTCAGCGCCGAGAGCATGGTCGTCTGATTCTTGGTGCTGGCCATCGAGCCAATGAGCGCCAAGGAAAGCGGGAATGTGCTGGCTTGCCCCATGCCGATGAGCACACCGGCAATCGAGGCGCGGGCCGCAAGGTCTGCGGTTGGTTGGGCTAGGTCTGCGGCTAGCAAGGCAAATCCCACCGAGGCAAACAGGCTGGCAATGGCCGACGGAAGCGCCAGCGACTTAAACCGACCCATTACCGTAGAGAGAATCAAACCGAATGGGATGCCGACGGCGGTGGTCAAGCCGAGGATCGAGCCTGCCTCTGCCTCGCCTAACCCTGCAACGGTCAGTGCTGTCGGTAGCCAACCGAGAATGGCATAGAAGCCAAGCGACTGCAGCCCGAAGAATGCGACCAGATACCAGGTTATCGGTGAGCGGCGTACGGCTTTTTGCTCGGCGGCAAAGCAAGTCGCATCTTCCGTCACATCATCCTTGTTGTCTTCGCTGGCCTCGCTGCGCTTTAGCTGTGTCGACCAAAGCAGCACCGAAGCAACGGCAGGGCCGCCCCAAACAAGCAGCGCCCAGCGCCAATCCCCCAGAGCAGCCGACCAGGGCACCGCGGTGCTGGCAGCGAAGCTAGCCGACAGGGCGAGCAAAGTCGTGTAAACACCAGTCACAAGCGGAATGCGCTCGGGATAGTCGGTGCGAACAACGGTCGGAAGGAGCACGTTTCCGACTGCGATGGCCAGACCGATTGCGAACGTGCCAGCCATCAAAGGGATAGCACCCCCGAAGACTCGCAAGATCACGGCTGCGGCCAACAAAACCAGAATCAGGTTCATAGCGCGGTGCAGGCCAAAACGGCGAACGAGTGCTGGACCGACGAAGGCCCCGAGCCCGAAACAGAAAACTGGAGCGGATGCCAAGACCGAGAGCCAGGTTGGCCCTAGGGTTAGCAATTCGTCGATTTGGCCTAGGAGCGGACCGACCGCTGCCACAGGTGGACGAAGGATGATGGCGATGAAAACCAGCGCGAGCAACCCAGCGAACTTCACTAGTGCGTGCTTGCTGGGATTAGCTTTGGTGTTCATCGTGCTCCTGCGCGGGTCGAAGTCGGAAGCTCGCCTTTGTAGGCGATCAGCGTTACCAGGCGCTCGAGCGCGTACTCGGGGTCTTTCTCGGCACCCTTCGAAGCGTGGTCTGCCTCGGCGAGCGCAATCAAGACATTTGCGATGCCCTCTTCATTCCAAGCGGGTACGAGCTTACGAATCATGTCAAGCGCGTATGGGTGCATGCCCAGCTCGGAAGCACCTAGCGAGCGGTTTGAGTGGAGCTTGGCGATGACGCGGATCTTGCTGCCAAGCGCACCGAGGATCGGTTGAATCTCGACACCGCCGGTTAGCGAGTGACGTAGCAGGGCAAGGGCGCTCGCTGGGGTTCCTGAGAAGGCTTCGTCTGCCACCTTTAGACCCGATGCCTGGATGCGCCCGCCGTAGTACCGATCGACGGTTGCCTCTGTGATGGTCGGGTCCTGATCAAACTGAATCTGCTGGCAGGCGGCGGCGAGCTCGGCCACATCGTTGCTAAATGCGTGAACTAGGTCGCGAATAGCGGCCGGCGCTATCGGACGCTTGGCATGCGCAAACTCTGCCTGCGCGAACTTGATCAGGTCGTTCTCGTACTTGATTGCCGGATTCAGAATCTCGACTACGGTTTCGTTTGCCTTGAGTGCGTCGGTGAGTTTCTTGCCGCGAACACTCGACCCCGTGTGCCTGAAGATTACCGTGGTGTCCTCTGCCGGGAAGGCTAGATACTCAAGCCCGTCGGTGATCAGCGAATCGGTGCAACGTTCGAGATTGCGGATGACGATTAGGCGCGGCTCGGCGAAGAGCGATGGAGTCGCAAGTGACATGAGCTCGCCCGAGGTGTAGCTGGATGCGTCGATCTCGGAAACCTCGAGCGATGGCAACTTCGCCCGCAGCTGGTCGCGAATGCTTCGAATGGCGGTGTCGGCCGTGTAGCCCTCGGGGCCACTGACGAATACGACTGGTGCCGGCGCTGCCTTGCGCCACTCGACCGTCATTGCTTTCGCCACGCTGAAAGCCTACCCGCCGCCCGCGACACTGACCTCGAGGGTGCCCGACCGAGCCGCTATGGCGATGGAGCCCAACTGGTCTGTTCGGTAGATTCGTGTGCCCGCGAACTCGAGTGCCGCCATTGCGCGCCTGGTCGGGTGACCATACCCGTTGTCGACACCGACCGAAATCAGCGCCATTGTTGCGTCTAATTCTTCGTAGAGTTCCTGATAGCAATCTGCCGAGCCGTGGTGAGCCACCTTGAGGATTAGCGGTGCGGAACCTGCCTCGGCTAACAGAGCCTGATGACCGGCAACCAGGCGTTGTTGACCACGCTCCCCTAGATCGGCGAGTGCCAAGAGGTTGATATCTGGCGACCTCCAGAGCATCGCGATGCTGCCGTCGTTTGAGTCTTCGGCCTCGGTTGCCGTTCGGCTTGGGTTGAGCACGCTCCAAGAGAAGCTACCCAGGCGGCCCGTCATGCCATCCTCGGCCTGGATCACACGCTCGGCAACCTGTCGCACTCGAGAGCCTGCCCAGGCTGCCATAGGGCGTTCGTCTGGCCAAGGAGAGATCAGCGCCGCTTCAACCGTTCGGCCATCGATTGCCCCGGCTAGTCCCCCGACGTGATCGGCATCGAAATGCGTCAGCACGAGCAGGTCTACGGTCGCGATACCGAGGGAATCGAGGCACGCGTCAACCGAGGCGGCTTCGCGACCTACGTCGACGACAGCGATCTTGCCTTGGGATCGGAGCACCAATGCATCACCCTGACCCACATCGCAAGCCACGACTCGCCAATCGGAATTAGCCCAACCAACGGCAACTACGGGCTTTGCGAGGCCGAATGCGAGGGCAAAGGCAGCGCTAAGGGCTAGCGCGATGCCGATTGGCCGATCGAGCCTGCGCCTCACGACAGCCATAGTGACGAGTGCAGTGATCGAGAGGCTCGCTGTCACTCCAAGCCAACCCGGCAACCAATTCAACTGTGCCAGTGGTAGTCCAGCTAGGTAGGTCGCAGCGGTGACTATCCAGCTGGCGGGAATGGATGCCAGCCAGGAGAGCGCGGTGGCCACGGCAGGGGCGGGAATGGCGAGTGCAACTGCGAGGACTCCAAAAACGGTGATTGGCGCTACCAGTGGCTCGACGATCAGGTTTGCCAAAAGTGTGTAGGTGGGTAAGGCACCCGATAGCGCCAGAATCAAGGGCAGACAAAACAGTTGAGCGGCCAAGACCACCGCGCTGGCTTCGAATAGCCAAGAGGGAAGGTGGTCACCGAACCGTTGATGCAACAGCTCAGCAATGCGCTTCTGTGCGACCACGAGACCGAGTGTGGCTAGTGCCGATAGCGCGAAACCGAAGTCGACGGCCAACCAGGGGTCGAAGAAGAGCAAGGCCAAGACGGCGACGGCCAAAGAGTCGATTGCGTGAATGCGCCAGCCAAACAACCGCGGCAGCATCGCGCAAGCAAACATCACTGCTGCTCGAAGAACCGAGGGTTGCTGGCCGACAATCAGTACGTAAGCACCAAGCGCACTCAGGGTCACAAGGCCGCGGGTTAGGCGAGTCATGCGGGTTCGACTGATCATGAAAAAGACGAGTCCCGCGACGATTACGCAGTTCGCACCCGAGACAGCCGTTAGATGGGTCAGGCCGGTGGTCTGCATTGCCTTCTTGAGGGCATCGCTTAGGCCGTCAGTCTTGCCGATCGCTATGCCGGCCACGAGAGCATCTGCTTGGCTCGATATGCCTTGCTGGCTTTGGGTGAAGGCATCATGAACGTTGTCGAGCCCGCTTGCCAACCAGTTACTTGATGTCGTCAGCTTCGGATCTTTGAGTTTGGCCAGGAACGCAGGTCGGCCGATTCGGTCTGGTGGTGTCAACAACGCCCGACCCTCTAGGGTCGCCCCGGTAATAATGCGAGCGCCTTCGGCGGAATTCCAACTATCCGAATCAAGGATCGCTAGCCCTCGCGGAGCACACCAATCCTGCGGCAGCAAGCTCACGGCACAGGCGGGACGGACTCCATCGACCGCCAGCAATCGAACCGCGACCCTGAGAGAGCCCTGGCGGCCTCTCGTTGCTGGCTCGAGAGCCAGCATTCTGACTTCGTGAGTCTCGTAGTTGATGTCTTCGGCGAGGGCGGCCGCTGGGCTGTTAAGCTCCGATTGCACACCGAAGGAGCCGAGAGCGCTCGCCACGATGAGCGCAGCAGCGCCTCCTTGGCGCCAGCCGAATGCGGTCGAACGCAATCTGGTGACAGTTAGTACGAGCATTGCCAAAACAGCCAGCACGCCCCCGAGCGCCCAACCCAGGCTTGCAGCGATCAATAAGACCCAAACCATGAGCGCCCCAAAGCGCAGTGCGTTTATGGCAGCCATCACAGAGTCACCAGATCCTTCACAGCGGCGAAGAGCTTGTCGCCAAAGCCGGAGACCTTGGTCAGATCGCGCACCTGCCCAAACCCACCGTTCGCCGAACGCCAATCGATGATTCGAGCAGCTAGAGCCGGCCCGACTCTCGGTAGGGACTCCAGTTCAACCTGGGTGGCTCGATTGAGACTTATCAACTTGGAGGCGGCACGCGTGTTCGTGGCCTGCCCACTAGAGAAGTATTCGTTCTTGCTCAGCACGGCGAACTGCTCGCCATCGGAAACGATTCGTGCCAGGTTTACGCTGGCTGGCTCCGCGACCTTTGTGAATCCGCCGGCCAGGGCGATTACGTCGGCCGCCCGTGCGCCAGATGCGAGAAGATACAGACCAGGTTTGACCACCTCACCGACAACGTGAACATAGATTTCGGCATTGAGAATCGAGATTGCAGAAGCCGACGGATTGGGGATCGACGATTCGGGCTGCACCTCTCCCCCTGCCGCGCTGACCCGATTGGCCCCAATAAGCGTGAATGCGACAAGCAGGATTAGAAAAAGTCCAAGGTATGGGCGGCGTCGAGCGACCGCAGCAATCCTGCCAAGAACCGAATCGACCGGTCGACCCTCGAGTTCGGGCGCTTGCCGACGGCGGGCGGTGGCTGCGCGATAGCGACTGGGGTTCTCAAGGAGCATGCGGCAAAACTAAACCGCCCGGGAATGGTCCGAGCGGTTGAGTCTGAAACTGTGGAAAACCAGTTACTTTGTGGCGATGTTGACCAGTTTTGGCGCACGAACGATCACGTTTGCGATCTGCTTGTCACCGATCGCACGCTTGGTGTTCTCGCTGGCCATCGCGAGTTCGCGCAGCGCGTCCTCGGTGATGTCTAGAGGAACGTCGAGCTTGTCGCGCAGCTTGCCGTCGACCTGAATGACCGCGACGGTCGAGCTCTCGACCAGCAGTGACTCGTCGGCAGTCGGCAGACCGGCCAGAGCAACGCCAGGCTGGTGGCCCAGCAGGGCCCACATGTCCTCGGCCGTGTATGGCGCGAACAGCGACAATGCCTTGGCGACCACCTCGGCGGCCTCGCGAACGGCAGGGTCGGCACCGTTAGCGGTCACGTCGATAGCGCGACGAAGAGCGTTGACGAGCTCCATCATTTTTGCGACGCCAACGTTGAACTTGAAGCCCTCGATGGCCGGCGCGAAGTCTCGCAAGAAGGTGTGGGTCGCCTTGCGCAGATCCTTGTTGCCGGTAGCGAAGTCGACATCAACCGAAGAAGTGACATCGTTTGCCGCACGCCAGGCGCGAGCCAAGAACTTGTGCGCACCCGAAGGCGAAACGTCTGCCCAGTCGATGTCGTCCTCGGGTGGGCCGGCAAACGCCATGGTTAAGCGCACCGCATCCACGCCGTGTTCGTCGAGCTGGTCGCTCAGGCGCACTAGGTTGCCGCGCGACTTGGACATCGCCGAACCGTTCATCAGGACCATGCCCTGGTTGAGCAGGCGCGTGAACGGTTCCTGGAAGTCGACGTAGCCAAGGTCGTGCAGAACCTTGGTGAAGAAGCGAGCGTAGAGCAGGTGCAGGATGGCGTGGGTCACGCCACCGACGTACTGGTCAACTGGCGCCCAGTCCTTGGCAGCCTGAACCGGGAAGGCCTCGGTGGTCGAGTTTGGTGACAGGTAACGCAGGAAGTACCACGACGAGTCCACAAAGGTATCCATCGTGTCGCTGTCGCGCTTTGCGGCGGCACCGCACTTCGGGCAGGCCACGTTCACCCAGTCCTCGGCGGCACCGAGTGGCGACGAGCCCTTAGGCGAGAGGTCAAGACCCTCGGCACTAGGGAGCTCGATCGGCAGCTGGTCCTCAGGCACAGGAACCTCACCACAGCTAGGGCAGTGGATGATCGGGATCGGAGTGCCCCAGTAGCGCTGGCGCGAGATCAGCCAGTCGCGCAGACGGAAGTTCTTAGAAGCCTTGCCCTTGCCCCTCGCGGCGAGTAGCTCGATGCACTTGGCAATCGCGTCCGCCTTGCTTAGGCCGTTCAACTCGCCAGAGTTGACGAGAACACCGTCGCCGGTTGTCGGTGCGCCTGTCTCGGCTGGGTCGCCCTCGCCGGTGTCGACCACCATGCGTACCGGCAGGCCCATCGCCTTGGCGAAGTCGAAGTCGCGCTGGTCGTGCGCGGGAACGGCCATGATCGCGCCATGACCGTAGTCGGCAAGCACGTAGTCGGATGCCCAAATCGGCAAGCGCTCGCCGTTGACCGGGTTGATCGCGTAGATACCTAGGAAGACACCGGTCTTCGGGCGGTCGGTCGACAGTCGCTCGATGTCGTTCGACTGCTTGACCTGCTCGAGGTAGGAGTCGAACTGAGCCTGAACCGATGCGTCTGCGCGGGCGGCTAGCTCGGCGGCAAGTGCGCTGTCGGCGGCCACGACCATGAAGGTAGCGCCGTGCAGGGTGTCAGGTCGTGTGGTGAAGACGTGAACCGGCTCATCGCGGCCCTCGATCTCGAATTGGACGTCGGCACCGATCGAGCGACCGATCCAGTTGCGCTGCATCTGCAGCACCTTCGATGGCCAGTTGCCCTCGAGCGTGTCGAGGTCGTCGAGTAGACGGTCGGCATAGTCCGTTACCTTGAAGTACCACTGGGTCAGCGCCTTCTTGGTCACCAGGCTGTCGCAGCGCTCGCAGAGACCCTGGACGACCTGCTCGTTAGCGAGCACGGTCTGGCAACTTGGGCACCAGTTGACGTTCGAGTTTTTGCGGTACGCCAAACCCTTGTTGTAGAACTGCAGGAACAGCCACTGGTTCCAGCGGTAGTAGATAGGGTCGCTCGTTACTAGAACGCGGTCCCAGTCGAATGAGCAGGCGTAGCGACGCATCGACGAACGCTGCTGAGCGATGTTGTCGTAGGTCCAACCCTTAGGGTCGAGGCCGCGCTTGATGGCGGCGTTTTCGGCCGGCAGACCGAACGAGTCCCACCCGATCGGGTGCATGACGTTGAAGCCCTTTTGAGCCCAGTAGCGCGCGATTACGTCGCCAAGCGCATACGCCTCGGCGTGACCCATGTGCAGGTCGCCGGATGGGTATGGAAACATGTCGAGGACATACTTCTTTGGACGGGTGTCGCCCTCGTTGCCTGAGGCAAACGGGCGCAGCTCGTCCCAGATGGGCAGCCACTTCTCTTGAATGGCGCGAATGTCGTAGGAGATTTCCTCGGTCATTCTTCCAAGATTACCGCTTTAGGCCCACGGATCGCTCGCTCCGAGCACCCGCAACAGCGCCGCAGCCTTCAATCGGGTCTCCTCGAGTTCGGCTTGCGCGCGGCTATCGCTCGTGATGCCGCCGCCGATGCCGATCTCAACCTCACCACCCTCAAACACCATGGTCCTGATGGTCATGCCAAAGTCGGATGCGCCATTCGCGCCGATCCAGCCGATCACGCCAGAGTAAACCCCTCGCGGGCAATCCTCGAGCTCGGCTATCAGTTCGATTGCCCTGAGCTTCGGGGCACCCGTCATCGAACCGCCGGGGAATGCTGCGATCAAGGCGTCCACGGCCGTTGCGCCAGCGACCAGCTGCCCCTCGACCGTGCTAACCAACTGGTGCACGGTCGCATAGCTCTCGACACTGAATAGCGATGTGACGGCGATCGAGTTCGGCTCGCAAACCCGCAGCAGATCGTTGCGCATCAGATCGACGATCATCAGGTTCTCGGCGCGTTCCTTGGTGTCGGCTGAAAGCTGGGCCGCCATAACTGCGTCGGCGTGCGAATCAATCGCGCCGGCGGCATCGCGCACACGCGGACGGGTTCCCTTGATTGGCTTGGTGCTGACTCGACCGGTCGAGTCGACCGCCAGGAACTGCTCGGGTGACGAACTCGCCACCTCGAGCACGGTGCCGTCGGCACGAGTTAGGCGCATGAACGACGCGTACGGGGCCGGGCTGAGCGCGCGCAGCTCGTTGAACGCGGCGAAGGCGTCCTTGTTGGTCTTGATGCGCAGACGGTTCGTCAGGCAGAGCTGGTAAACATCGCCGGCGACGATATGCTGCTGCGCGCGTTCGATTAGATCGATGTATGCGTCGGGCGCGTGCCGCAGAGTCGAGGAGGTTGCAGTCGCCGATCGGTGCGCCTGCAGGTGTCCCGAAAGCTTGCCGCCGACTAGCGCAAGACGCAGCAGCGCGGCATGCTCCCAGTGCGTGAAGTCATCACGGTCGGCGAACAGTCCGACAAAGTACATCTGCCTGGTTCGGTGATCGAAAACCAGCGCCCTATCGACGTCGAGCACAGCGGCCGAGCCCTCGTATTCAACCATGGTCACAGAGCCAGGGCGCCAGGCAAACGGCAAATCCCCCGCGCTCACAACGTCGATGGCGGCAAGCGCATCTAGCCGCGAGGTCAAGGCAAAACGAAGCTCCTCGGCAGCGACCCAATCGACGGCTGCGCCTGCTCCGATGATGCTAAACGGCTCTGTCGGATGCGTCTCGCGGTCGAGCCAAAACGAATTCGGCTGGTCCAAATAGAGTTGGGCGAACGCATCGGCGGGGCTTACCCAGCCGGCCAAGGCCGATGCATACAGACGCATACGAATAGATTAGACGCAGGCAGGGCAGGCAAATCTGGTGGAACGGGAGGCGAGCATGGACTTCGGAACCTTCTATCAGTTCGTTGGAGGGCACCTCGTCGAGGCAACCCAGTCGGACGAGGTTACACTCGCGGTTGCGGATTCTTGGCTGGTCGAGGACGGCCGCGTTCGCTCGATCCAGGCCCACTACGAACGCTTTGTGAGCGGAGTCGCCACACTCGATTCGATAGCCAATCCCCACAACATCACGCACGCCGACATCGCGCCTTTCTTTGAGGCCGTTATCGACGCCGTTCCGGATTCGGGCCGCTGGTTTCCTCGCGTCGAGTTTCACGCGGGACTTCGTGCACCGCTGTTCCTGAAGTTGCGTGAGGCGCCGGCGCAACTGGGCCAGGCTCGCCTGTGGAGTCACCCCGAACCCGACCCACGCAGCAACCCCGCGGTAAAGGGGCCCGACCTTAGCCTGGGCATGCAATTGCGGCGCTCGGCACAGGTGCACGGAGCCGATGAAACCGTGCTGCTGGCCGCTGATGGCTCGGTCATCGAAGGCGCCTTGAGTTCCCTGGTCTGGTGGCGCGAGGATGTACTGTGCGCACCGGACGATTCGACAAGTTGGTTGCCGAGCATCACGCGCGACGAAGTGTTTGCGGTTGCCCGTCAGTTGGGCTTGAAGACGCGCACAGAGCGAGTTCTGCCGAGTGACTTGAGCGGATGCCAAATCTGGATACTGAGCTCACTGCAGGGCATTAGGCCGGTAAGCGAATGGTTTGCCGAGGATGACTCGGCCAAACCAAATCACATCGTTTTCGACGCCGGTTCGATCGCTAGAGTCGAGGCTTTTTCACGACGACTTCGGATGCTGTCAACGAAGCCAGCCTGGAATCGTGACTGATCACGATCACGGCCGCACCACTCGCCTGAGCAGCAGCTACTAGCTCGCGCGTCGACTGCATTGCCGTGGCGTCGTCTAGGTTAGCGGTCGGTTCGTCAAGAACAATCACAGCGCGATCGGCTAGCAAGGCCCTGGCTAACGCGAGTCGAGTCGCCTCGCCGCCAGAGATGCGACTGCCCTGTTCGCCAACGAAGGTCTCGAGCCCCTCGCGTTCCGCGAAAACCTTCCAGAGTCCGACCCGCTCGAGAGCCTGCTCCATCTCGGCATCGGTGGCTTCAGGTTTAGCAAGAACTAAGTTCTGGCGAACACTGCCGGTGAAAATGGTGGGCGATTGTTCGATCAGCCCGATCATGCGCCGGATTTCGTCAGTGCTTAGCTCGGTGAAGTCTCGGCCATTGACGAGTATGCGCCCGCCGGATGGCGTCAGGAACCGCATCAGAACGTTGGCGATCGTGCTCTTGCCTGCTCCAGATTCGCCTGTCACGAGCAGAACATCCCCCGGTGTAACACGCAGGCTGATGGGCGCTAAGGCGTCTCGGCTCGCATTCGGATAGCGTGCAGACACGCCGATCAGTTCAAGTGAAGCAAAGGCCATCGGCTCGGCGTGAGCTGGCAATTCGGTCTCGGCGGGCAGCTCGCTAGCGGGCACCTCATCCAGCAATACGCCGACGTTTATTGCCGCGGCCCTGAAGCGATTCCAGGCCTGGGCAGTTCCCTGCAGATTGTTCAACACATCGAATACCGCCATTGGCAGCAGCGCCATTACTGCGAGCATTACGCCAGGCTGCCAGCCAGCGAACACGGCCTGCGCGCCGAACCAGGCAGTCGTTGCAGTAGCCAAGACGCCAAGGGCTGTCAGCACGGCCATTCCCAGGCCCGAAGCGAGCGAACTCTTGCGTTGACGGCGCTGGAGTTCGCTCTCGAGCCGAGCCAGTTCGCCAAGCAGCGGTGATCTCCAACCGTAGGCCTCGAGCAGTGCCGACGACTCGAGTAACTTCATGCTCAACTCAGACATGCGGGTCTTGATGCCCGCGATGTTCTCGTCGGCATTGCGCCCAAGACGAGCGGCAATCGGCACGGCGACGACAATCGCCGCAGTGGCCGCCAGCAGCAGCGCGACTCCGGCTAGCGGTGCAAAAAGCGCTAGGAACCCAGCCGAGATGATGGCCACGAACGTCGATTGAACCAGCGGAGCGACGACTCGCAGTGGGAGGTTCTGAAGGTCGTCAACGTCGGCCACGACGCCCTGGAGGGCTCGACCCTTAGCCAATCTGGTGAGCCCAACCGGAGCAAGCGGAATGAGTCGTTCCAAGAGTCGCGGGCGAAGCGCCGCGAGCATCCTGAATGCCGAATCGTGCAAGACCATGCGCTCGGCGTACCTGAAGGCCGCGCGCCCGACAGCGAATGCGCGCACGCCGACAACGGCGATCGCGACGTAAACCTGGGCGGGCTGTTCCGAAGAACGCGAAATCAACCATGCCGAACTGCCGAGCAGGGCGACAGCCGAGAGTCCCTGGAGCACCGCGATGGCAAGCCCAACAACGAACCCCCGGTCGCGAGGCAACCCAAGCGCGATCGACTTCGAGAGTTTCACCGTTTCACCTCGAAAATCGCGTCAGCGGCATCGATGAGCTGACTCTGGTGCGTTACGGCAACGACGGCGTGACCGCGACCAGCAAATTCACGCAAAGATTCGATGATGGTTGCCGAACGCGCGGAATCGATGGCCGAGACCGGTTCGTCGAGAAGCAGCACAGCCCTAGGGTTGTCTAGAGCGCGCAAGAAGACACGGGCCAATCCGATGCGCTGCCGCTGACCGCCGGATACGGCAGAGCCCGATTCGCCGACCGGCTCATCGAGCTCGAGGTCGTCTAGAGCAGCCATTTTTAGGGCATCGAGCAAACGTGGCGCATCATGCCCGCATGGCGAAGCCTCGATTGGGCCAACGATGTTTTCGGCGACCGAACCCGCGAATACGATCCCGCTTTGCGGCAACCAGGCGGTGTCTTGTGCGGGCAAAGTTGCTCGCAACGCCTCGAGCAGACTGGTCTTGCCGATGCCGCTTGGGCCGGTCACCACGAGGAGTTTGCCTGCCTCGATAGTCGGCAGGGCCGATCCACGCGGTTTGGTTGAGGCCTCGCGTTCGATCTCATCGAGAATCGCCTCGCTAGCAAGGACTCCCTCGGCCGCGGCGTGAAAGTTGGCGCCCACATTGCGCATGGGCAGGAAGGCCTCCGGTGCAAGTAACAGAACGAACAGGCCGACGGATAGCGCTATCGTGCCGTCAAGCAGTCGGAAGCCGATGGTCACCGCCATCAACGCAACGGCAAGCGAAGCGCCGAGTTCGAGCGCAAATCCACTGAGGAATGAAACGCTCAGCACCTTCATCGTGCGCTTTCGATACTGCTCGCCAACGTCCTTTAGCGTGGCAATCTGAACTCGTTCGCGACCGAAAATCTTCAGGGTCGCAAGCCCGCGAAGAACCTCGAGGAAGTGCTGCCCCAGACGAGTCAGCGCATCCAGTTGTCTTTGTTGAACGGCTCGCGTAGCCCAGCCGATCATCACCATGAACAGCGGAATCAGCGGCAGAGTGCACAGCAGGATGATGCCCGAGGTCAGGTCGGAGAGCCAGATGATTGCACCCAACACGGGCGTCGCGATCGAGGTCAGGACGAGCTGCGGCAGATAGCGAGAGAAGTATGCGTCCAGCGCGTCGAGCCCGCGGTTCGCCAGGTGGTGGCGTGCCGCTAGGCCATCCCCCGCATCGAGTTCGCTAAGTGGCGCACGTGCAACGGCATCCAGGTATTTGGCTCGCAGCTCGGCGCGCGATGCGGCGGCCGCGCGAACGGCAAGGAGCTCCTGCAGCCAGATGGCTGCACCCTTGGTGAGGCCAGCGGCGGCAACCAAGAGCAGGTTGCCCGCCAGAATTTCTGGTGCGATTCCGTCGACGAAAACACCGGTGATGAACCGAGTGAGATTGATTGCGATGACCACGGTCGCCAGCACACCGAGTGTGGCAAGGGCGACCACGCCGGTGATGAACCAGCGGGCCGCCCTTGCTTCGCGTAGCAGTCGGGGGTCAAGCGGTTTCACAGAAGAAACCTATCCGATTGCTAGTGCGCGGTTGCCGGGATCGACTTTCGGCTGACGCGCTTGCGGAACACCCAGTAGGTCCAGGTCTGATAAGCCAGAACCAGTGGGAGCATGATTGCCGCAACCCAGGTCATTACGCCAAGGGTGTAGTCGCTCGATCGAGCGTTGTCGATCGTGAGGCTCGCGGCAGGGTCGAGGGTCGAAGGCATAACGTTCGGGAACAGGCCCGCGAACAGTGCGCCAACGGCGGTGATGATGGTCACTACGACGAGGCTGAATGCCACACCCTCGCGACCCTTGTAGTTCATGAATAGACCCGCGATCAGCGACAGCGCGGCAATCGCAGTGAGGCCGAGCTGAAGCAGGAACAGCGGTGCCGACATGTGGGTCAGCAGAGTCCAGACCAGGAAGGTTGCGGCAAGCAACGTGGTCACCAGACCCACCCTGTTTGCCAGCTTGCGTGCACGCTCCTTGATCTCGCCATCCGTCTTCAACGTGATGAACAACAGACCGTGAGTCCAGAACAGGGTCAGGGTAACCAGACCGCCGAGCAAACCGTATGGGTTTAGCAGCGTGAACAGGTTGCCGGTGAATAGCGTGGTGTTCGTGTCTGGATTGTGCACGAGTGGCACACCACCGACGATGTTCGCGAATGCGACACCCCAAAGCAGTGCAGGCAGCGCAGATCCGATGAAGATCATCCAGTCGAAGGTTGCTTTCCAGCGAGCCTCATTGGCCCCGATGGTGTGACCCTTGCCACGGTACTCGAATGCCACACCGCGAGCGATGAGAGCGAGCAGGATGAGCAGTAGCGGCAGGTAGAAACCGCTGAACAGGGTGGCGTACCACTCCGGGAACGAGGCGAACAGGCTTGCGCCGGCCACCAGGACCCAGGTCTCATTGAGGTCCCAAACCGGGCCGATGGTGTTGATCAGCACGCGACGGTCAACGTCGTCCTTGCCGAGGAATGGCAGCGAGATGCCAACGCCGAAGTCGAAGCCATCGAGCACGAAGTAGCCGATGAACAAGAAGCCGACGATCAGGAACCAGAGTTCGTTAAGTTGCATTTTCTTTTCCTCGAGATTCTTAGTACGCGACCGGTAGTAGTTCGGATTCGGAGTCGTGTTCCTTCTCGTCAACCGGTCCAGCCTTGATGGCGGCTAGGAGCAGCTTGAACTCGACGACGGCGAGCACGGCATAGATCGCGGTGAAGGCGATCAGCGATGTGAGCACTTCGAATACGCCCACGCCCGGCGATACGCCGGCTGCCGTAGGCATCAGTCGGAACACCAGCCAAGGCTGACGACCCATCTCGGTGAACATCCAGCCGATCGCGATTGCCATTACTGGCAGTGGAGCGGTCCAGATCGCCACGTTCCAGGTCCACTTCGGCAAGTTGATCTTGCCCTTGCGAGTCAGCCAAAGGCCGACCAACGCAACCAGAGCCACCAGTACGCCCAGGCCGATCATCCAGCGGAATGCCCAGTACGTAATCCAGAGGGTCGGCATGAAGTCGGTAAGCCCGGTCTCGGCGCCGTACTTTGCGATGTACTCGGCGTTCAGGTTGCGGAGTCCCTCGACCTCGCCATCCCAGGTGTGAGTCGAAAGGAACGACAGCAGGTTCGGGATGCGAATCGAGAACAGCTCGCTCTTGCCGTCAGGGGTTCCCCAGGTGAAGATCGAGAACGACGCGTTGTTGGTGGTGTTGTAAAGCGCCTCGGCGGCAGCCATCTTCATCGGCTGGGTCTGCACCATGGCGAGGCCGAGTCCGTCACCGGTCAGCACGGTACCGGCGCCACCGATGAGGGTGGTCCAGAGACCAAATCGCAGCGATGGATACATGCTTGCGACGTGCTGGTTGCGCTTGAGGTGGTACGCGGCTACCGCGACCATGACCGCACCCGAAAACATGATTGAGGCTGTAATCGTGTGTGGGAACTGGTTCAGCGCGACGATGTTGGTTAGCACCGCACCGATGTCGGTCAACTCAGCGCGGTTTTTGTCTGGGTTGAGCTCGAAGCCGACCGGGTTCTGCATGAACGCGTTGGCGGCCAGAATGAAGTATGCCGACAGCCAGACGCCGAGGACGGTCATCCAGATGGTTGCCAGGTGAATCTTCTTTGGCAGGCGGTTCCAGCCAAAGATCCAGAGACCGATGAAGGTTGCCTCGAAGAAGAAGGCCAGCAGACCTTCCATCGCCAGTGGAGCGCCGAAGATGTCGCCGACGAAGCGCGAGTAGTCAGACCAGTTCATGCCGAACTGGAATTCCTGCACGATGCCGGTGACGACACCCATCGCAAAGTTGATTAGGAAGATCTTGCCAAAGAGCTTGGTCATCTTCAGGAACTTCTCGTCGCCCGTGCGAACCCAAGCGGTCTGCATCAGGGCAACCAGCAACACCATTCCGATGGTGAGCGGCACAAACAAGAAGTGATAAACGGTGGTTAGGCCGAACTGCCAGCGCGCCAAGTCGAGCGCGGTCTGGTCGGCCATTAGCACTGCGGATAAGCCGTGCATGTCGATCCTCAATTCCGGAGGAAGTTGCCCTCCAAAATCATTTGTATCCAAACGACTTTCGTTTTTCCAGTAAGGCACGCCTAAGTTTTAGAAAACTTTTCTGGCAATCCTGTCAGCGTTTTGTCAGCCCCGTCGAACCTCAGCGCTCTCCCCGCGTGCGAATATTGACCCATGAATGAATGGCTCGATTGGCTACTGGCAACCGTCCAAAGCGTCGACCCGCTGCTGCGTGCGGTTCTAGCCGGCCTAGCCATCATGGCCGAGACCAGCCTCTTCGTCGGCCTCATCATTCCGGGCGACACCGTCGTGCTCGTGGCATCTTCGGGCGTCGAGACCGGCGACTTCCCCGGTTTTCTGATTCTGCTCGGGTTCGTTCTGATCGGCTCGCTCATCGGCGAGACCATCGGCTTCTGGATCGGCCGCCTGTTCGGCGAACGCATCCGTGCCTCGAAACTCGGTCAACGAATCGGTGAGCGCAACTGGCAGATGGCCGACGCCTTCATCGACGCACGTGGCGGACTTGCCGTCGCCATCTCGCGTTTCTTGCCTGTATTGCACTCGCTCGTTCCGGTGACGGCGGGCATGTCTCGCATGTCGTACCGCCGCTTCATCCGCTGGACCCTCGCCGCGTGTGCCGTCTGGGCAACCGCATACGTGAGCGTTGGCGCGCTGGCGCACAGCGCATACGACCAGTTCGCCGGCCAGCTCAAGTGGGCCGGGCTCATCTTTGTGGCCGTCATCGCGATCTTTGCGACCCTGGTGCACTTCGCCAAGCAGCGCCTCGAGACCAAGGCAGCCGCGATGATTGCCGAGTCTGAGGCAGCCAAGCCAAAGCTCGATTCGCTCGAGGAATCCGAACCCGAACTGCCGGTCACCCCACCGCGCGCTAGCGAGCTCTGATGTGCGGCCGGTTCGTCGTCGCCAAGAGTGTCGGCGAGATCCTCACGATATTTGAAGTCGACGAGGTGATTGGCGAACAGCCTGGCGTCTCGTTCAACGTTGCCCCGACCCAGCCGATCAGCATCATCGTCGATCGTGCATTCGAAAAGGATGCCGATGGCGCTCCGCTCGGCGAGCTACACCGCGAGATCCACTCCGCGCGCTGGGGGCTAGTTCCACGCTGGAGCAAGGATGGCCCGACCGGCGCCCCGCTCGTGAACGGCCGCATCGAGACCATTCTCGAAAAGCCATCGTTCAAGGATTCGGTGATTCGCCGTCGCTGCGTGATTCCTGCATCCGGCTATTACGAATGGCACGTCGATGCCGACGGCAACAAGCAGCCCTTTTACATCAACGCCGGCAGCGATGGCATGTTCGCACTCGCCGGGCTTTACGAATGGTGGCGCGACCCCAGCAAGCCCGAGGGCGACCCTGCGCGTTGGCTGCTGTCTGCGACCACGTTGACCAAGGCTTCGGCGCCCGAGCTCGCACACATTCACGATCGCAACCCCGTGCTGCTGACCCCCGAGTCGCTCGAGGCCTGGATTGACCCACACATCGAGGGCGACCAAGACCTACTGGACGCGGTTGCCGGCGAATCCGACGTCGTCGCCAGCGAGGCGGAGTTCTTCAAAGTGGGCGCGGCCGTCGGCCAGGTGCGAAATAACTCGCCCGAGTTGATCCTGCCGCTCTAAAAACCTCCCGACTTGAAATGTCGGACCCCATTCATACACTTCTAGTGTTCGAACAAATGTTTGAATAACTCTTTACTTGAAGTTTAGGGTTTTGCTCTGAGTCCGACCCCTAGCGGGATTCTGGCTCGCGAATACTGGGGTTAGAAATGAGAGTCGATGAGGCTGTCTATGTCGCCACCGATAAGGTCGGCGACCCGATCGGATTTAACTGGCGAGGCATCGCCTACCTGGTCAAGACAAAGCCGGTGCGCTGGTTCGCGCGCCGCGAATGGTGGGTCGAGGCCGCACGAGTGCAACGAGGCATCGGCGCCGGCGTGGTCGAGGTCGAGATGTGGCGCCTGCAGGCCAGCCCGAGCATCGCCAACCCGCCCGGCAACGGTTCGGGTGGCCAGTTCGAGCTAATAAAGAGCGCCGACAGCAATGTCTGGCGACTAGTTCGCGTCTGGCAATAGGCAAATCGGATTCGATCGATGAGCAACTTCGTTCACCTGCATGTCGCTTCGGCGTTCTCGGGGCACTTTGGGGTCACTCGCCCCGAACTGCTTGCCGAGGCTGCCTTGGCACAGGGCTCGAACGCGCTCGCGATAACCGACCGTGACGGGCTCTATGGGGCGGTCAAACACATCGGTGCGTGCGTCAAGCTCGGCATCTCGCCGATTGTCGGGGTAGAACTCGTCGTGATCGACGAATCGGTCTCGATCTCCAACCGGGTCAGCCACGCCGAACGCGGCCGCGTAGTAGTCCTGGCCCACGGCAGTGTTGCCGCCGGGCAACCCTCGGCACGCGACCAGACCGGTTGGGCCAAACTCTGTCGCGTCGTCTCGGCCGCCCAGGCCAGGCGGGGCAACGCGCGCGGGGTCAGCAACAAGCGCGAGAACCCGGTAGCGATCCGAGCGAACGAACTGGCCGAACTGCTTGCCGAGGGTGGCTGCACGGTCCTACTGACCAGCGATAGCGACCTTGGTCGCGCCGTCACCGCGGCAGACAGAGAGGCTGCGGAATCGGCTCTGACAAGCTGGAAGAAGCTTCTGCCCCAGCCGGGCGTGCTCGCCGTCGAGCTGGTCAGTCATTTGACCGAACCCGGCAGCGACCGATCATCGCTTCAGGCCCGCCGCCTGCTGCAGCTCGCCGACCGTCTGGGCGTTCCGGCGGTGCTCACCAACGCCGTGCGCTACCTGTTGCCCGACGACGCACTGACGGCCGATGTGCTCGATGCTGCTCGACACCTAGAGCCCCTAGGAATGTTCGAGACGCAGCCGAACGCACAGGCCTGGCTGAAGCCACCAGCTGCGATGGAGGCGCTAGCCTTCGAGATCGCCGACGATGGCAATCGGGCGAGGCTGCTGCTCGACACCACCGCAAAACTCGCAGAGCGCTGCAGGCTGGATCCCGTTCGCGACTGCGACTGGGGAAAGCCCAAAACCCCCGAGAAGGCCGCGTTGGGCATCGAGGGGAATCCGTTCGAGATGCTGTGGCAAAAGGCTCAGGAGGGCATCGAGTGGCGCTATGGCGACCTTCGCGGCGAACAGCTCGCCAAGGTGCAGCACCGGCTCAACCAAGAGCTAATCACCATCAACAAGCTGGGCTTCGCAACGTACTTTCTGACGGTGGCCGACGTCGCACAGATGATTCGCGATATGCGCATCCGCATTGCCGCTCGCGGTTCGGGTGCCGGCTCGCTGGTCAACTATCTGCTCGGAATCAGCGGCGTCGACCCCGTAGAACAAGATCTGCTCTTCGAACGCTTCCTGAGCACCGAGCGCACGAGCCTGCCAGACATCGACATCGACGTCGAATCGGCGAGGCGGCACGACATCTATCGAGCAATCTTCAAGCGCTACGGCTCTGACCGGGTAACCCTGCTATCGATGCAGAGCACCTATCGCGGTCGCGGTGCGATGCGCGATTCCGGGCTGGCGCTGGGCCTCGAAGACGACCAGATCGACCAGATTGCCAAGAACATGTGGCGCTTCAGCGCGAGCAGTTTTCGCGGTGCGCTCGAGAGTAAACCCGAACTGGCCGAATTCGCCGAGGCGGTGGAGGCCGACCGTCGCATGAACCTGCTGGTCGACATCACCGAACGGCTCGATCGCCTACCGCGTCACATCTCGATGCATCCATGCGGAGTGATTCTCGGCGATTCCAGCCTGCTTCACCTGACCTCGGTCGAACCAAGTGGCATGGGCTTACCCATGAGTCAGTTCGACAAAGACGACATGGACCCAATGGGCTTCCTAAAGCTCGACGTGCTGGGTGTGCGAATGCAGAGCGCCATGGCCTACGCGGTCGGCGAGATCGAACGAGTGCACGGTAAGCCACTCGACCTCGACCGAATTCCTAAGGATGACCCGGCCACCTTCGAGGCGATTCGAACCACCAACACCCTCGGCATCTTTCAGATTGAGAGCCCCGGCCAGCGCGAATTGACCGGCAAGCATCAGCCGACCGAGTTCAACGATCTGACCATCCAGATCTCACTGTTTCGTCCCGGCCCGATGAAAGGCAACATGATCGCGCCTTACCTCGATGGACGCCAGGGATTCGCGACCCCGCACTACATACACCCCGATCTGAAGCCGATACTGCAAGAGACCTTCGGTGTAGTGATCTTTCACGAGCACGTGCTGCGCATCTTCAACGTCATGACCGGGTGCGGCCTCGCCAAGGCCGATGAGCTGCGGCGCAACCTCGAACAGCCGCGCGTGGCGCCGTTAGTGCAGAAGTTCTTTCGCGAGAAGGCTGCGGAGCGCGGCTACAGCAAGCTAGTCATCAACGAGGTCTGGTCGATCCTTGAGGGGTTCGGCAGCTTCGGGTTCTGCAAGGCGCACGGAGCCGCGTTCGCGCTGCCCACCTATCAGAGCGCCTGGCTCAAGACCCACTACCCCACCGAATTCATGGCCGGTCTGTTCACCCACGACCCGGGCATGTATCCGCGCAGGCTGCTGCTCGCCGAGGCGCGCAGGCTTGGCGTGCGCATATTGCCCATCGATGTGAATCGTTCGAGCCGCGAGTATGTGGTCGAATCCGCCCCCAAGATCACCAGCAATCCGGCCGAACGTGCCATCGCCGTGCGATTGGCACTGAATGAGATTCAGGGCGTCAGCGAGGCCGAACTAGACCGAATCGTGGGGCAGCAACCGTTCGAGAGCATCAACGATTTCTATTACCGCGCGAAGCCATCGCGGCGCACGCTCGAACGGCTCGCGCTAATCGGAGCGCTGGACGACCTGGCAAGGGCGAGTGGCGATTTCAACCGCGGCGACATCCTGGCCCGCGTCAGGCAGCTCAACGCAATCAAGCCAAAGAGCGCCGCCAAGAGCAAGATCGTGATCGACGAACACCAGCCGATGCTCGACTTCGAGGCGTTCAACGCGGCCAACATGAGGGCACGCGAGCTCGAGGCAATGCCGAGCGGCAGCAAGCCACTCAGCAAGGAAGAACAGCTGCGCAACGAGCTGGCAATCACCGGGCTGGATTTCAGCGAGCATCAGTTGGAGCAGTACCGGCCGATGCTCGACGCGATGGGCGTGGTCTACAGCGACGAGCTGATCGACCTGCGCAACAAGACGGAGGTTCTGGTTGCGGGCGTGCGCGTAGCAACCCAGACGCCACCTATGCGATCCGGCAAGCGCGTGGTGTTCATCAGTCTCGACGACGGCCACGGCTGCAGCGACAGCACGTTCTTTGACGAGGCCCAGCGCAGGTGCAGCTCGGTGCTGTTCAACACCAGGCTGCTAATCATCGCGGGAAAGACCAGGCGAACGGGAATTCGCGGAGTCTCGCTAGAGGCAAGCAACGCCTGGGATCTGAAAGAACTCTGGCGGCAGTGGCAGGCAGGTAAGGTCACCGAGTTCGACTCGTCATCGGCCTCGGCCTAGAAGGCACTAGAGCGATTGAAGCTGCCGCGAGATCTCGCGCACGTGCTCGTGGCTGATCGTGTGGCCTCCGCCGTGCACACGAAGTTCGACTTTGGCCCCGAAGCGCTCAAACTCGGCGACCATGGCCCGAGTCTTGGCGGCAGGTGAATAGTCATCCAGAGCGCCGTTGGCAATGAACACGGTCTTGCCGCCCAGGTTTGGCGCAACGCCGTGGCGCACGGCTAGCGTGTCGACAAAGCTCTTGGTGGTGCCGAAGGCGACTGCACCCCGGAAAAACTCCGGATGCAACAGCAAAAGGGCACCAGACGCATTGGCCCCGTTCGAGAAGCCCGCAACCCAGAGGTTGCCCAGATCGAAGCCGTAGCGCTGCGACGCGGCCTGCACGAACTCGGCCAACTGATCGCAAACTCGCACGATGCCCGGTTCGTCGAAGCCGCCATCGGGAAAGCGCATAAACCAGCGAATCATGCCATCGCCAGCGGGTGGCAGCTCGGCGCGAACGCGACCGCGCGGCGAAAGCAGGTTTGCCGCAGGGTCTAGGGCGCGGCCGAGGCCAATTAGGTCGTGCTCATCCGCCCCAGTTCCGTGCAGTAGCAGGATCGTGCGACCAGCGGCAACGTCAGAGGCTGGCTGCCACACGTGAACGAACGATTTGAGCGCAGACACGAGTTAGGCAACCTGGAAGGAACGCTTCGACAGGCCCATCCAATAGCCGTCGATGACCGTTTCGGCCTTCTGCTCGGGGTCGGCTACCGCACCCATGGTCACGAACAGCGGCGTGAAGTGTTCGACAGTTGGGTGAGCGTATGGCATTCCCGGTGCCAGCTCGCGATAGCGAACCAAGCTCTCGATGTCACCCGCATCCAACGCTTCGCCGGCCCAGACGTCAAACTCCTTAGACCATCCAGGAGCGGCCGCCTCGAAACGCCAGTCGCGGATGTACGGGAGGCCGTGAGTCATAAAACCCGAACCAACAATCAGGATGCCCTGCTCGCGCAGCGGACGCAGGCGTCGGCCAAGCTCAAGCAGACGTACCGGGTCGTGGGTCGGCATGCTCAACTGCACCACCGGGATGTCGGCGTTCGGGTACATGATCTTCATCGGAACCCAGGCTCCGTGGTCGAGGCCGCGCGACTGGTGGCGGTGCAGCGGCTCGTTGTCTGGCATAAGCTTTGCGACCAGATCGCCCAGCCAGCCGGCATCGGGGGTCTCGTACTTCATGTTGTAGTACTTGGGTGCGAAGCCGCCAAAGTCATAGACGAGCGGAGTCGCCGCAGCGGTCGCAGTGATCGATATCGGCGCGCTTTCCCAGTGGGCCGAGACGATGACGATGCCCTTAGGCTTGTCGATTCCCGCAGACCAATCCTCGAGCTGCTTGATCCACGTTGGGTCTTCAAACAGCGGTGGCGCGCCATGCGACAGGTACAGGGCTGGAAGCATTTGCTCGGTCATGAAAATAAGTAAAGCCCCACTTGACTAGATTGTCAAGCGACTCCGAATTACTCGGCTTTGGCGTCGAATTCGGCCAGGATGGCCTCGGTGTTTGACGAACCAGATCGAGTCACGCCACAGTCCATAAAGTCGCAGAGCTGGTCGAGCGTGCGTACGCCGCCGGACGACTTAACCTTCAGTCTGTCGCCCACCGTCTGCTTCATCAGGCTGACGTTGTGTACGGTGGCACCTTCGGTCGAGAAACCGGTTGAGGTCTTGACGTAGTCGGCTCCCCCGGCCTCGGTCAGTTCGCAGGCCTTGATAATCAGCTCGTCGTTCAGGTAACTAGTCTCGAAGATGACCTTGACCGACGCGCTAACGCCCAGGTCGTGCGCCGCCATGCGAGTCGAGTCGACCACGGCACGAATGTCTCGCTGAACGAGGTCGTAATCCCCTGAAAGCAGAGCGGAGATGTTGATGACCATGTCGATCTCGGTTGCGCCATTGCGCACCGCTTCGGCGGCCTCGAAGCCCTTGGTCGCCGAGGTAGTGGTGCCATGCGGGAAGCCGATTACGGTGCAGACCGGCACGTTCGAGCCAGCCAGAAGTTTTGCCGCTAGACGAACATCCATCGGGCGAATGCAGTAAGAGGCGACGTCGTACTTCAGGGCTACGGCCGCACCGGCCTCAACGTCGGAGGTCTTGAAATCTGGCTTCAGAACGCTGTGGTCGATGGTCTTAGCGATTTGCTCTCGGGTATAGCCGCGGTACGTCTTGCTCATGCTCTCAGTCTAAGTTTGTTTTGTGCGCATCACAGTTCAGGTGAAACCGGGCAGCAAGAAGGGCCCGCTGGTCGAACCGCAGCCCGACGGCTCACTCATCGTTTTCCTACAAGAACGAGCAGTGGATGGCGCCGCCAACGAGGGACTGATCCGCCTGCTCGCCGATCACTTCGCCTGCCGAAAGGCCGAAGTCACCATCGAGGCCGGATTCACCAGCAGGATCAAGCGCGTATCGGTTCCCGACGCCTAGGTCCTCAGCAGCTAAACCCAGAAAAGCCCGATAAAGGCAAATCAAATGCCCTTTAAAGGCAAATCCCCCGCCGAAGCGAGGGATTTGATTGGTGGACCTGAGGGGACTTGAACCCCTGACCCCCTGCATGCCATGCAGGTGCGCTACCAGCTGCGCCACAGGCCCGAATTGGGTTTGTTGCCTAAACAACTTGCCCAGTTTACACAGTTTCTTGGTGCTCCGCCAACTCGAGCTTGACGATTGGCTGATCCTTGTAGAGGCGCTCGAGCGAGTAATACATGCGCTCTTCCTCGTGCATCACGTGCACGATTACCTCGCCGAAGTGCAGCAACACCCAGCGGCCGAGCGCCTTGCCCTCGCGTAGCAGACACTTGATGCCGGCCTCGTGCATCTTCTCTTCGACGCCATCGGCGATCGCACCAACCTGGCGCTCGTTGCGGCCCGAAACCAGGATGAGCACGTCGTTCAGTGGGGTGAGCTCGGTCACGTCCCACGCGATGATGTTCTCGCCCAGCTTGTCGCTGGCGGCCTGGCCGGCGATGTTCGCATACTTGATGGCGTTGGCGGTTGCGGTCATGACTTCCTTAGGTTCGGCGTGCAAAGGCACTAGCCAAGGTTACTTGAGAATACCCAGAGCGGATGCGGCGATCGCCAGACCGCCAACCAACAGCGCGAGCACCGCGGTCACGACGATGAGGGTGCGGCGCTTTCCGCTCTCATTCGCTGCGCCGCCCTGAACGGCCCCCGCGAGGATCGCCTCGAACTCTGCCGCATCGGCCAGCGCCTTGCGAGCCGCGTCCGGTGATGGCGAAGGTATGCGCGACTCGGGTTGGGCGATGACTGCCTCGGCGACTGGAACTTGGGCAACGACGGGGTTAGCCACAGTCATCGGTTCCTCACGCTCGGCCCCGATCACATCGGGTGCTACGAACGGCACCGAAATCGTGTCGAGTTCCTCAACCACCGCAGGCTCTTGCGAAACCGGCTCCTCGGCCTGAGGCAACTCGGGCAGCTGAATCTGCGATGTGTGAATCGCCAGGACTCCGCCCGTCTTTTCTAGCTCACGCAGTTGTCGTCGGGTCAGCGGCTGGCCAGTTGACTCAACAGGAACCGATACGTTTTCGACACGAGGGACGCCATCGAAGGCAAGTTCCTCCGGCTGCACGAGGCCGGCGCGCTCGGCGTCGCGCAGTTCGCGACGGCTGGTGAACTTCTGCTCTTCGCTCATCAGTGCTCCCCTGCCTTTGAATAAAGTCCGTTCTTTGCGATGTAGTCCAGCACCCCGTCGGGCACCAGGTACCAGAGCGGTCGACCACTGCGCACACGTTCACGAATCGAGGTTGAGGATATCTCTAGTGCGGGAATCTCGACAACCGAAATTGCACCCTCCGGCGCGGAGGGTAGTTCGAGATTGAAACCGGGACGCGTTACCACGACGAAGTGCGCCAGCTGCCACAACGAGTCGACATCCTTCCAGGTTCCAATGCTCGAGATCGCATCGGTGCCGGTGATAAAAAACAGGTCGGCGTCTGGGTTAGCGGCTCGAAGATCGCGAAGGGTGTCAACCGTGTAGGTCGCGCCTTCGCGCTCTATGTCGGCACGGCTTGCCTTGAATAGCGGGTTCGATTCGGTAGCGATCACGGTCATCGCATAGCGATGCTCGGCATCGGTGGCTACGTCTTTCTGCCAGGAATCGCCCGTGGGCACGAACAGCACCTCATCGAGGTTAAATGCAGCAGCCACCTCGCTTGCAGCGACGAGGTGGCCGTTGTGGATTGGGTCGAAAGTGCCGCCCATCACGCCGATTCGACGACGCGACTGTGGTGCAGGCATTTGCTCGACTCCCCTGTGGGCCGCTAGTGCGGCCAAAGATTTAGTGGTGCGAGTTGGAGTTGCCCGACTTGTGGTCGTGGCGGTTCGCAACATCGCGGTATGACCAGGTCACAACACCCAGCAGGATGAAGATCGAGAAGGCGAAAATGCCAAAACCGACGTTCGAAAAGAAATTGTGCTCTGCCTCTGCGGCTGCTACTGCGTGCAACATTTGTACTCCTAGGTCTTGCCTCTAGATTAGCCTAAACGGTCTGCGAGCCGGCCGAACCCGCGCGCACGTGGCCCGCGCCGCGCACGACCCACTTGGTGCTGGTCAGCTCGGCCAGGCCCATAGGGCCACGGGCGTGCAGTTTCTGAGTCGAAATTCCCACTTCGGCACCGAAGCCAAACTCTCCACCGTCGGTGAATCGAGTCGAAGCGTTCACCATCACGGTCGATGCGTCAACGACCGCCAGGAACTTTTCGGCATTCTCTACGTTCTCGGTGATGATCGCCTCGGTGTGCTTGGTCGAGTACTGCTCAATGTGTTCGAGAGCCTCGTCGAGGTCGGCAACGACCTTTACTGCCAGATCTAGATCGTGGTACTCCGCAGCCCAGTCCTCTTCGGTGGCTGGGACGGTTGCAAAGTAAGCGTGCTGCGCTGCCTCGTCGCCGTGAATGGTCACGCCACGAGTGCCGAGCGCATCCAGCAGCTCTGGCAGAACGCGCTCTGCGGCTGCGGCGTGTACGAGGACCGTCTCAACGGCGTTGCAGACGCTCGGGCGCTGCACCTTGGCGTTTACGACGATGTCGATGGTCCAATCGAGACGTGCCGACTCGTCGACGAAGATGTGCACCACGCCGTCACCGGTCTGGATGGTCGGAACCTTCGCCTCTTGGACAACCTGCTGGATAAGGCCAGCCCCACCGCGCGGGATCAGTACGTCGATCAAACCGACAGCGCGCATCATCTCGAGGCCGCCATCGCGGCCAAACTCGTCGACGGTCTGGATGGCGTCACGGTTGAGGCCAGCCGCGGCAAGCGCGTCCTGTAACAACGCAACCAGCACCGCATTGGTGTTCTGGGCTGCGGTGCCACCACGAAGAACCGACGCGTTACCGCTCTTGATCGCGAGGGTCGCGATGTCGATGGTCACGTTCGGGCGAGCCTCATAGATGCAGCCGATTACGCCGAGTGGCACTCGAATCTGAGATAGCTTGAGGCCGTTTGGCAGGCTCATGCCGCGCATGACATCGCCGATCGGATCCGGCAGATTGGTGATCTTGAGCGCTGCCTGCGAAATTTCTTGGATGCGTGCCTCGGTCAGCCTCAGTCGATCCTGCAGGCTCTCGCTCACACCGTTTTCGTCAGCAAGCGCCATGTCGCGGCCATTCGCCGAGAGAATCTCTGGAGTGCGGGTGATTAGCAGAGCAGCGACCTGACGAATCGCTTCGTCCTTCTGACCGGTGGTGGCCTGCGCGAGCGAACCCGCCGCGGCCTTCGCCAAACGAATCTTGTCTAGTGCCGACATGAGTGACCCATCCCCTATTTGCTAGGCGGTAACTGCTTCAAAGAACGTACCGACAGCTTCGCCGGTGAGCGCCTTAGAGACATTGTCTGTGCTGGTTAGGAGCACTGCAACACCGGCTTCGGTAGCGATGCGAGCCGCACCAACCTTGGTAACTGCGCCGCCGGTGCCAACACCCGTAGAAGTGCCACCAATCTCAACCTGGTCGAGGGCATCGTTAGCCGCAACGCGTTCGATGCGCTTGGCGCCGGGCTTAGTCGGGGGCATGTCGTAGAGCGCATCGACATCACTGAGCAGGACGAGCGCGTCGGCGTTAGCTAGGACAGCAACCAGCGCGGCAAGGCGATCGTTGTCGCCGAAGCGGATTTCCTGTGTGGCAACGGTGTCGTTCTCGTTGACGATTGGTAGCACGCGCAACGCAACAAGCCGCTCCATCGCGCGTGCCGCGTTCTGTCGGGTCTCTTCGCCCTCGAGGTCACCCGAGGTGAGCAACACCTGCGCGGCGATAATTCCGTAGCGCTCAAGACTGGTCTGGTAGCGCGCGATCAGACGGCTCTGGCCGACGGCCGCGAGAGCCTGCGACGTAGGCAGATCGTCCGGCTTCGACTCGAGGCCGAGCAACGGCATACCGGTGGCGATTGCACCAGATGAAACCAGGATTACCTCGGTGCCGCGTGCGTGAGCCGCAGCCAGGGCCTCGACGAGCATGTCGATCTTGCCCTCATTGGCTCCGCTAATCGAAGACGAGCCAACCTTAACTACGACGCGCTTCGCGGCCGCAAGTTCTGAACGGTCGGCAACCACCATTACTTGGTGTCCTTCCAGATTCCAGCTTCGCCTTCCTTGCGAAGTTCCTCGCGCGCGGCTTCCTTGGCGTCCATGCGTTCACGGTATTCGACGCGGCGTTCCTTGGTGGTGCGTCGCTCGCGCAGGTCGAGGCGGGCATCGGTGCCGCGTGGGCCAGCGATGAGCTCGCCGGCAGAAGCGATAGTTGGCTCCCAGTCAAAGATTACGCCGTCGTCGCCAGCGCCGATTACGACGGTCGAGCCTGCAGCAGCGCCGGCTTTGAACAGCGCCTGCTCGATGCCGATCTTGCCGAGGCGGTCGGCGAGATAACCGACGGCTTCCTCGTTGCCGAACATGGTCTGCTTGACCCAGCGCTCTGGCTTGGCGCCGAGAATGCGGAAGATCTCGCCCTCGTGGCTGTTCTCGCGCTTTACCGAGAACTGAGCCTCGTCGCGACGAGCCTGCATCAGGGTGATGCGTGGCTTCTGCGGCACGGCCGAGAGTTCCTTGCGGGCCTGTTCGACCAGCTGGGCCAAAGCGAAGTTGAGCTCGCGCAAACCCTCGTGGCTGGCGGCAGAGATGATAAACACGCGGTAACCGCGGGCCTCGAGGTCAGGCTTGACGAATTCGGCTAGCTCGCGAGCGTCTGGCACATCAGCCTTGTTCAAGGCGATGAGCTGCGGGCGCTGGGTGAGTGGCACTTGGCCCTCAGGAACCTCATACGCGTCGAGTTCGGCCAAGATCTTGTCGAGGTCGCTGATCGGGTCGCGACCAGGCTCGAGAGTTGCGCAGTCGAGAACGTGCAGCAACGCCGAGCAGCGCTCGACGTGACGCAGGAATTGCAGGCCGAGGCCCTTGCCCTCCGAGGCGCCCTCAATGAGGCCAGGAACGTCGGCGATGGTGTAGCGAGTCTCGCCGGCCTGCACCACACCGAGGTTTGGGTGCAGCGTGGTGAACGGGTAGTCGGCAATCTTCGGACGGGCCGCGCTCATCGATGCGATCAGCGACGACTTGCCCGCGCTCGGATAGCCCACGAGCGCGACATCGGCCACGGTCTTGAGCTCGAGGATTACATCGCCCTTCCAGCCCGGAACGCCGAACAGGTGGAAACCAGGAGCCTTGCGCTTCGAGCTAGCCAGAGCAGCGTTGCCCAGACCGCCGATGCCACCTTCGGCGACAACGAGTTCCATACCCGGCTCGTCGAGGTCGGCGATTGGCAAACCCTTGGCGTTGCGAACTACGGTTCCAACCGGAACCGGAAGCTTGATGTCGAGACCCTTGGCGCCGTTACGGAAGTCGCCGGCACCGTCGCCGCCGTCACCACCCGAGCGGTGTGGCTGGAAGTGGTAGTCGAGCAGGGTCGTCACATTTGGGTCGGCGACGAGCGAGATGCTGCCACCATTGCCGCCGTCGGCACCGTCTGGGCCGGCCAGCGGCTTGAACTTCTCGCGCTTGATCGAGGTGCAGCCGTCTCCGCCGTTTCCGGCGCGCAGATGCAGGGTTACCTGATCGACGAAGCTAATCATGGATTCCCTGCCTTTCTTTTGGTCTCAGATCGAATGTCGCGGAAACAGCAAAGGCGAGCCGAATGGCTCGCCTCGACTGTCTAAATCTTGTTCTGCTTACGCAGCCTCAACCACGTTTACAACGCGGCGGCCACCCTTGGTGCCGAACTCGACAGCGCCGGCAGCGAGAGCGAACAGAGTGTCGTCCTTGCCCTTGCCAACGTTTGCGCCTGGGTGGAAGTGGGTGCCGCGCTGGCGAACGAGGATCTCGCCTGCGTTTACAACCTGGCCTGCGTAGCGCTTGACGCCGAGGCGCTGTGCGTTTGAGTCGCGGCCGTTACGAGTGGAGCTTACGCCCTTTTTGGATGCCATTTGGGTTCAGTCCTTTGCTTACTTGATCTCGGTGATCTGAACGCGGGTGAGCTCCTGACGGTGGCCCTGGCGCTTCTTGTAACCGGTCTTGTTCTTGTACTTCTGGATGATGATCTTTGGGCCACGGAGGTCGTTGAGGACCTCAGCGGTGACCTTGACCTTGGCCAGTGCAGCTGCGTCGGTGGTGACCTTGTCACCGTCAACCAAAAGCACAGCCTGGAGCTGAATCTTGCCGTTAGCGTCAGCCTTGATTCGGTCCATCGTAACGATGGTGCCGACTGACACCTTTTCCTGGCGGCCGCCTGAGCGGACTACTGCGTAAACCACAGAATTACCTCTTCTAAGTTCTTCGTACGCGGAGTAAACCGCCCTCGAATTGATGATTGCTGCCGAAGGCTAGAAAGCCGGCAACGAGGGTCTAGTCTACATTGCCGATATCGCGAGGTCAAACACTTTTGACCCCGATTTTCCAGTCGGTTAGGCGTTTTCGGACGCGCTGCCCGAGCCACCGCTCGACGCACGGCGAGGCTTGCGACGCCCCTGCGAGCGACCCTCCCCCGGTGCCGCCGGCTCAGGCAGAGCCTC
>JACCDJ011352080.1_pt1 | contig 42052 bp, 35 predicted proteins | sample 7444481 | NCBI WGS metagenome assembly JACCDJ01 (sample SAMN15323435, study PRJNA562643) | freshwater metagenome | isolation source: river surface water | place: USA:Blue River Watershed | collected 2017-08-15
TACTTCCTATGCGTGATTTTCACAGAAAACTGTTTGAAAATTATAATTAAAACAGGCACAAAATGCTCAATTTTGCATTTAACTAACCAATCCTGTTTGAATGATGTATAAAACTGCCCTATTGCTATTGCTAACCATCTTCGTGGCTAGGGCACAAAAAACCGACAGTACCTACCACATTTCAGGCGCTGCATCAGCTACGAACAATGGCATTTCGCTATTACCGATGTTTACTTTAGGGAAGCCCGCTTTGATCTTCGATTTATCCGTGGGAAGTAGTCGTTTAGCTTTCGAGCCGCAGCTTCGATTCTCCATGGAGGGTAAGCCGTGGTCCTTCCTTTTTTGGTTTCGATATAAAGCCATCAATACGAAGAAATTCAGATTCAATATAGGCGCGCACCCGTCGGTGGCCTTTCGAACTGCAAATTTATTTGATGCGCAAGGTATGCCAAAGTCGATACTCGGACCTCAGCAATACGTTGCAACCGAATGGAGTCCATCTTACCAAGTATCGAAAAATGTCAGCATAGGTATGTACTACCTCGTTTCGAGAGGGGTAAGCGAAGGGACGACGAATTGGACCAATTTCTTGACCTTACATACGACCATATCAAACATTCCTATTACCCGAGATGTGTCGCTCCGTCTATACCCTCAAATTTATGTGCTAAATATGGATGGAAAACAAGGCTACTATTTCACAGATGCCTTGACTTTATCCCATAAAAAATGGCCATTTACGATTTCAAGTATTATTAATAAGCGGTTTAGCTCCGAAATTCCTGGGAATGATTTGGTATGGAATATTGCGTTGAATTATGCATTTTATACACGCTTAAAACGATTCTAATTCAATGGACACACAAGAAAGTCTAACCGATTTTTACCAGCGAAAATTCGACTGGATTCCTGAGAATTTAACCAAAGACTGGGGGCATTTCAATGTCTTCAAACTAGATCCATTTATTGGTGCTGCGGCTCAACCCGTACCCTACAGACGACGAGATTTTTATAAAATTACCCTCGTCAAGGGCCAGGGAAAGATCTTTTTTGCAAATAAAGTAATCGAGGTGAAGAATCAAGCGATTGTATTTTCGAATCCATTTATTCCCTACAAATGGGAGAATACGGACCAAATCCACACCGGCTATTTTTGCATCTTCAATCAGTTATTCTTTTCCCAATTTGGGAATATTAATGCCTACTCTATTTACCAGCCTTCTGGGATTCCAGTGGTGGAATTAAGTGCAGAAGGGTACACAAATTTTGAGCATATTTTCGAAAAAATGCTCACTGAAATCAACGGAGAATACATCCACAAGTACGATGTGTTGCGCAGCTTAGCCTTGGAATTAATGCATACCGCATTGAAAATGGAGCCTGCGAATACGGCTAAATATGCGCCGGGGAATGCCAATCAAAAAGTATCGATGTTGTTTTTAGAGCTGTTGGAAAGGCAATTCCCTATCGAAGGCCAACACAGTCGAATCCTATTGAAAACGGCATCTGAATTTGCGAATCAACTCTCTGTTCACGTGAATCATCTAAACCGTGCGGTGAAGGAAACTACGCAAAAAACTACCTCGCAACTCATCGCAGAACGGGTGGCGCAAGAGGCGAAAATGATCTTAAAACAAAGCGATTGGAGCGTCACCGAAATCGCCGATGCTTTGGGATTTAACGAGACCAGTTATTTTAATCAATTCTTCAAAAAACAAACGGGGATAAGCCCGCTAAAATACCGTCAACGCTAAGTCCTAACGCAAGCCAAAAATCTTCATCGATCGCATCGACCACGGAATGACGTCATCCGTTGCTGCCGTGACTCCTTCAGCTAATTTCAATCGCATAAACTTCGCACGCGTAGCTGGCAAAGTGATGATGTTGTCGCCTTGCGTTCCTTTCAGGTTCGCTTGCACCACCTTCCAATCCGAGCCATTCGTCGAGGCTTCTACCGTTATATTTCGGGGATAGGTGTGCGTAAATTCAGGAGTCTCACCTGGTTTAGGTCGTTGACCGCGCTTGAATCCAGAAGTGGACGTAAAGTGGAATTCTGTAAACGTATATTCAGCAGGGAATTCGACTTGGAAAACCATGTCTTTTTCTTGGGTTTTTCCTGTCGACCAGCCTTCGTAATTGAAGGCGCTTTTAGGCGAGGCATTCCCTCCAACACGGGTGGATGCGGTGTGAGAAGCGTAGAATTTCCAGCTTTGGTCCGGAACAAATTCCACCGGAACCTGCTTCATTAACGACTCGAATTTATACATCCCCGCTTGCTTGTTTGTGTTCGCTCGAATGGCCGCCACTTGCGCAGGACTCACGAATGATGCATCGTTTGACAAGCCATTGCGGATGTAGGAAACCACGTCTGAAATCCACTGATCGGACTGCTCTTTCATGGGTTGCATCAAGCCACCCGCATAGGTTTTCCCTTCGATAGCACCCTCTAAACCATGCAACAGTACGCGCACAGCATATTCTGGATGCTGCTGTATGCGGAAAGATCCTGCCAAAGCCGGGGCCAATAACTTCCCGTTACCCATCGGCTTACCCATCCCATCATTCCCGTGGCATTGAGAACATAATTCTGCGAACACTAATTCGCCTCGCTCTAAAATTCCCTTTTGTTCCTTGCTTAATTCGGGTGCATTAAAGGGCCCATTGTTCCGTGATTTAGGCGGTGTTATCATTTGCTCGCCTATTAACTTCACCCCCGCAGATTTATTCGATGCCAAGGTCGCTTTAATGCCAGATTCGAGATCCGGAACCTTTAAGAATTTCTGTGTAAACATCGCTTGCATCACCACCTCATTATCTGAATCTTTCAAGGCTTTTTGGTAAAGGGCTGCTAAACCTTTCTCTCCTGCCTTGTACAAGGTCTCAGACGCCTTTAAGGCTTGGATTCGAATACGTGGATTCGCATCACTAGCTAACTGAATAACCGTGGAAACCTTCAGCGCCCCTAGCCCTTCTAACGTCCAAATCGCGTGAATCCGTCCATTGACATTCGTCCCTTTCAATGCCATCGCCTGTAAAGCTGGCACCACTGATTTATCCTGGCGCTGCACTAACACTTGCTGCGCCATATCTTGCCACCAACCATTCGGGTGATTTAGATAGGTCACCAATGTAGCAGATTTGTCATCATACATTCGTGGTTGTTTTGTGTCTCGCTTAAAGCCTTCATGACTAACCCGCCAAATGCGTCCCAAGCCCACGATTTTATCTAATTTGTATTGCTCAATTTTCGTGCGCAAATACGACCCTTTGGGCGTCCATTGTCCTTCCTGAATAATCCCGTGGTACATATCTACGATGTACATGGTTCCATCCGGAGCGGTAGCCATATCGATAGGGCGGAAGAGAGGATCGGTGGAGCGAATGAATTCAGATTTTTGATCCTGGTACACATTATGCAAGGTCGTCAAACCCTCTGTTTTCACAGGGTTGATTTGGCGGACAATGCGTGCCACTGGTTCTCCATAAAATAGCTGGCCGCGTAACGAAGCTGGCAATCGATCGCCGCGGAAAATATCATTTCCGGCAGATCCCGTCACGCGATTTAGCGATCCATCTGGCTGGCGAATTTCGTCCATTCCACCTTGCATATCTGATACTTTGACTGCTGCGCCATAAGGAACCACGAAACCAGGAGCTAGCTCATTAGGCACCTCAAAATTTCCATATTGAATGGGGAATTGGAAATGAGAAGGTACGCCGGACGCGCCGCCTTGGAAGTATAATTTTCCATCATCATCTTGGGTGATTCCCCATTGGGCACGGTTTGCCCCGGTCTTTTCACGGATGATGCCAGAAGGCGTTTCGCGAATACGAAAGGCGTTTACCGTAGAATACAACCAGTTGTCCATCCCGTAAAACAAAAAGGCTTGCTGGTGCTCCACGTTACCCGAGCGGCCATATTTGTTCGTAAAGAACTCTTTTTTGTCGGCCTTCCCGTCGCCATTTGTGTCCGTGTATTTATAGATGTTGTCTTGATCAGACTCCATCGTCAGGATACTGTTTTTCCCATAAGGCAATACAAAGCGGGGAAAAATTAAGCCATCTACGAAGGTCGTTCCTGTTTCATAAACCCCATCATTATTCTTATCCTCCCAGCGAGAAATCCGGTTAGTTGGTTCTAATTCGTTTTTAGAATCCGCATCTAACATGTAGGATCTTAATTCCAAAACGTACATCCGGCCATTTCCATCAAATACGATTTCTGCAGGTTGCTGTACTTGGGGCTCCGTTAAAACGGGCTGCATCGTATAGCCAGGTTGCAACTGAAATTTCTTCTGTTGCTCCGCGATGGTCAAGGGTTGCACCGGATCTTTGGGTAATAAATCAATCCCCTTCCAGTTCTCATCATTCGGATCCACCCCATCCGGAATCTTTAAAGTATCTAGTCCAGAAATACGCAACGAGGTGGAATGAAAGGAGGCCAAAACAGAAAGCGTCAGCATCCCAGCCAAAGATAAAAGGGCTAATTTTTTCATATAGGTTTAGATTTGTGTACAAGGAAAAAAGAATTTCACTGATATACAATAGGTTAAGGGGAATTTTCAGGGCAGGTCATCCTAGCTGGCAGAAATCAGTAACTTAGTGCAACGATCTACAACGCTATGAAAAAAATACTCTTCCTCCTACTCAGCTTCACCGCATTTTCAGAAGTCAAACTCCCGTCCTTAGTCAGCAACGGAATGGTGCTGCAACGCGATATGCCCGTGAAAATTTGGGGCTGGGCGAGCCCAGGAGAGAAAATAATCGTCGGATTTAAAGGGAAAAAACTACGTTCAGTAGCAGATGCCTCCGGTAACTGGACTTGTAGCCTGCCTGCAACCCCTGCGGGTGGCCCGTATGAAATTACGATCAACGAAAAGTCAGTGAAAGATGTTCTTTTTGGGGATGTGTGGCTGTGCGCTGGGCAATCGAACATGGTCATCAATATGGAGCGCGTGAAAGAAAAATACCCCATAGATATTGCCTCCGCAAACAATCCGCAGATTCGAAATTTCTTTATCCCTACCGCCATCTCGAAGGTCGAGGTTCGCACGGATTTACCGGCTAGTTCTTGGCTCCCAGTTACCCCCGAAAACGTCTTACAAATGGGTGCCGTTTCTTATTTCTTTGCGCGAGATTTGTATGCCCAATACCACGTGCCCATCGGGATTATTAACTCCAGCGTAGGCGGCACTCCCATTGAATCTTGGATCAGCGAAACGGGATTAAAAGCCTTTCCGGCATTTGTGAAAGACACCACTCGAACGAACCCCGCGCCACCTGCCCCTAGAAAATCCGCTGACCGTGGTTTAAGTGAAAAGTGGGCAAGCTTCAGCTATTCCCCCAAAGGCTGGAAACACTTCACCATTCCTGGGTTTTGGGAAGATCAGGGTTTAAGAGACCTGAACGGAGTGGTTTGGTTCCGTAGAGAAGTCGACATTCCTGCTTCGTTAGCAGGTCTGCCTGCTAAACTATTTATGGGTCGTATTGTGGACGCAGACCAAGTATTTGTCAATGGAGAACAAGTAGGCAATACCACGTATCAATATCCTCCTCGCAGGTATACTGTTAAAGAGGGTATTTTGAAAGCGGGTAAAAACCTGATTGTCATTCGTGTCACTAATTCGGCCGGGAAAGGCGGTTTTGTGCCAGATAAGCCATATGAATTGATTGTGGGTGATAAAACTGTCGATTTACAGGGGGACTGGCAGTACAAGGTAGGGGAAGTTTTCCCTCCAGTAGTGGAGAAGCCTGCTCCGTCTAATTTCACTCCTACCGCGTTATACAACGCCATGATCGCACCTTTTACCTCTTTTTCATTGAAGGGATTTGTTTGGTACCAAGGGGAGTCGAACGTGGGAAAACCGCAAGTATATGAGCAGCTTTTACCGGCACTGGCGAAAGACTGGCGGACGCAATTCAAGCAGCCTGAGCTTCCCTTTTTATATGTGCAACTACCTGGCTTCCAAGACCGGACGATGCTCCCGGTAGAAAGTAATATGGCCGTTCTACGCGATGGCCAATTAAAGAGTTTATCCATTCCGCGCAGTGGAATGGCGGTCACTTTAGATCTGGGGGAATGGAATGACATTCATCCGTTGACCAAAAAACCGATCGGCGAACGCCTGGCATTAGCCGCGCGCAAGCTAGCCTATGGAGAGAACATCGTTTCGTCTGGACCTATTTATGAATCCAATCAAATCGAGGGGAACCGCATCCGCATTCGCTTCCGAGAAACGGGCAGCGGGCTCTCCATCCATAAAACGGACGAAGACGAATTAATGCAATTTGCTATCGCAGGCAAAGACAAGAAATTCGTGTGGGCTAAGGCAGTCATTGAACGGAACACCGTGGTGGTTTGGAGCGATGAGGTGGCAGAACCCATGTACGTACGCTATGCTTGGGCAGATAATCCGGATGGAGCCAATTTAATTAATGTAGAGGGTTTACCGGCGTCGCCATTTAGGACCGATCATTAATTGTATCATTGTGCTACAATAGTTATCTTTGGCAAAAAAATAACCCCTCTATGAAAAAGATCCTCGGATTACTCGCTATTTCAACTGTGACATTCGGTCAACAACATTTTATTCAGCAGAAAAATGGCCCAACCCTAGGCTATGATCAGGTCAAAATCATTCAAAAAGATGGCCTATCGTTCAAAGACCTGAATAAAAATGGAAAACTGGATGTCTACGAGGATTGGAGAAAACCGGTGGACGAGCGTGCTAAAGATCTAGCCAAGCAATTAAGCGTAGAAGAAATGGCGGGTTTGATGCTCTACTCTGGACACCAAGCCGTTCCAGCTAGACCCGATGGCTATTTCGCAGGAACTTATAATGGAAAACCGTTTGATCCTAAAACGATAGATCCTTCGGATTTAACAGATCAACAAAAGAAATTCTTACAAGCAGATAATTTGCGTCACGTCTTATTGACGACCGTTTCGAGCCCGGAAGATGCGGCAAAATGGAACAATAAAGTGCAAGCCTTTTGTGAATCACTAGGCAAGGGTATTCCGGCAAACAACAGTACGGATCCGAGACATGGAACTTCAGCACGCGCGGAATTTAATGCCGCAGCGGGTGGCGTTATTTCGATGTGGCCATCCTCTTTGGGAATGGCGGCGACATTCAAGCCTGCATTGATCCAACAATTTGGACGCATCGCAGCGACAGAATACCGTGCCTTAGGTATCGCAACGGCTTTGTCACCTCAAGTCGACATCGCAACAGAACCGAGATGGGGCCGTTTTGATGGTACTTTTGGAGAAAGCCCGAAACTTTCTGCCGCCATGGGAGAAGCTTATTGCAATGGATTCCAAGGGGAAAATTGGGGTGGAAAAAGTGTGAACGCGATGGTCAAACACTGGCCAGGCGGTGGCGCTGGAGAAGCCGGTCGCGACGCGCATTATGCGAATGGAAAGTTTGCGGTTTATCCAGGCAATAATTTTAATGAACACTTGATTCCCTTTACGGAAGGGGCATTTAAATTAACAGGCAATACGAAGAAAGCGGCGGCGGTAATGCCCTATTACACGATCTCGTGGAACCAAACAAACGAAAACGTCGCGAACAACTACAACAAATACATTGTCTCCGATTTGCTACGCACTAAATACGGTTACGATGGTGTGGTTTGCACGGACTGGTCTGTGACGGGTGATCACCGCGCGATGGATGTGTTCATCGACGGCAAAGTGTGGGGAGTGGAAAACCTGACGATGGCGGAACGGCATTACAAGATTTTGATGGCGGGCGCGGATCAGTTTGGAGGAAATAATGATATGAAACCGATCATCGAAGCCTATGCGATGGGCGTAAAGGAACATGGTGAAGCGAAAATGCGTGCGCGCATGGAGCAATCAGCCGTGCGATTATTGCGCAATATTTTCCAAGTAGGATTGTTTGAAAATCCCTATGTAAACCCGGAAGAAACGAAACAAACAGTAGGGAAACCCGAGTACATGCAAGCCGGTTTCCAAGCGCAATTACAATCAATTGTGTTATTGAAAAACAAGGCAAACGTGTTGCCTATTAAAGACAAGAAAACCTTGTACATCCCTAAACGCTTCGTGGCTGCCTCACGTCACTTTTTAGGATTCCCAATTCCGGCTTCAAATGACTTCCCCATCAACATGGAACTGGTTCAAAAATACTTCAACATAACGGACGACGCTTCTAAAGCGGACATCGCTTTAGTGTGTATCGAGAATCCGAAAAGTGGTATCGGTTACGACAAAGAGGACGTGGCTAAAGGCGGTAACGGTTACCTACCTATCTCGTTACAATACAACGATTACACGGCAAATGAGGCGCGTGAAGTGAGTATAGCTGGTGGTGATCCTTTGGAAAACTTTACAAACAGAAGTTACAAAGGCAAATCAGTGAAATCACGCAACGTGACCGACATCCAATTAATCGAAGAGACCAAAGCGAAAATGAACGGCAAGCCAGTGATCGTTTCCGTGAACGTTTCGAACCCGATGGTATTCGCTGAATTCGAAGGGAAGGCAGATGCAATCTTAGCGAGTTTTGGCGTACAAGACCAAGCAATCTTAGAAATCTTAGCGGGTAAAGCCGAGCCACAAGCCTTGTTACCGATGCAGATGCCAGCCAATATGAGCGTGGTAGAGAAGCAAAAAGAAGACGTACCTTTCGATATGGAATGCCATGTGGATTCTGAGGGACATCGCTATGACTTCGGTTTTGGGATGAACTGGAAAGGGGTGATTCAAGATGCGAGAACGAAACAGTTTTCAGCGGGCAGCAGGCAGTAAATGACTAGCTTAAAGATTTGAACACTAAATCCGTCAAATACCGCGCGACAAATTCCGTCTTATTGCCTTTCCCTGCATCCGTCAATTTAGGCAAGTGCTGACTAAAAAAGAGCTGGGAATGCGCCGTTTCGATTAGGGTGCTGCTCAGTGAATGTGGAAATCCATAGGCTGGATTATGCGATTGAATCAATTCCGAGATACGGGCGCATAGGTCTTTATACGGTTTAAATACTGCCTCTTCATTGATTTCTTTGACCTCCTTCACGAGGTAGACTTTGCTGCTTTCGGTGATAACAATTTGATGTAAATAATTTTTATTGTAATCAGACTGCCCCTCACTTTCTGGTAGTGGATGAGTCAATAGGGCAACTAATCTCTCTAACTTTGCTTGCGAATTTGCTAAAGGCTGCAACTGAAACACCACCAAGTATTCCATGTAAGACCAATACCAATTCAAGATGTACAACAACATTCGGTGTTTATTCTCAAAATAACGGTAGATCGACGCCTCGGTCGTATTCATTTCCTTCGCTAACTTCTTGAATGTAAAATGCTCAAACCCCAAGGTATGGATCAGGTCAATCGCATTTTTAACTATCTGCTTTCCTAATTCCGTACTCTCTGGATCCCGTAAATAGATCTTTTCGTTGACTTTAAAACTCAGTGAATAATCCATTGTTATACCTTTTGAACAAAACAAAGTTAATAATAGAATTGCTACCTCAAAAGATATTTTAACAATTATTAATAATAGTAATACTATTATATTAAAAAGTATTTATAGTTTTGCAGGAGAAAATGAATTGTTATGCAACATAAAAGTCCATTGAAGCGAGTGCAAGCCCTGATTCAGGAATATAAAAAGGAGATTACATCGATCTACTTGTTCTCGATATTGGGCGGTATTGTGAATTTGAGTTTGCCTTTAGGTGTACAAACCATCATTGGATTAGTGATGGGAGCCACGATGGTGACCTCCATTTATGTGCTCATCTTTTTAGTGGTGCTTGGTGTTTTTTTGATGGGTTTGTTCCAAATCAATCAGATGAAAATCATCGAGTCCATACAACAGAAAATATTTGCTCACTATGCCTATGAATTTGCTGATAAAATCCCTCAATTGGATTTAAAGCACATGGATAAATACCATATTCCAGAAAAGGTGAATCGGTTTTTTGATTCCTTGAATATTCAAAAAGGATTCGCAAAACTACTGTTAGATATTCCAGTGGCTTCAGTACAAATCGTCTTTGGCATCATCTTGTTATCGCTTTACCATCCTTTATTTATCATATTAGGGGTAATTCTGTTACTCTTGTTAGGCTTGATTTTGTATTATACTTCCCAAAAAGGAATCGAAACAAGTATCGAGGAATCAAACTATAAATATGGAGTGGCTGGATTTTTTGGGGAGATTGCTCGGACAATTAAGACCTTCAAATTTAGCCAAGGTTCTGACTTAAATTTCATCCGTACAGATGAAAATGTCAGCGGTTATCTAGGGGCGAGAACGAAACATTTTTACGTTCTTTTATTTCAATACAAATCCCTCTTATTTTTCAAAGTAGCCTTGACTACCTTGATGCTAACTTTAGGTTCCTATTTATTAATTAATCAGCAATTAAACGTAGGAGAGTTTGTCGCCGCAGAAATCGTTATTATGCTGGTCATAGGCGCAGTAGAGAAGCTGATTACGAGCTTAGATAGTGCCTATGATGTGATTACGGGTTTAGAAAAATTAGCGAGTGTGACGGATAATCCATTAGAAACCAGTGGAGACTTAGAACTAAGTACACGTGAAGGGCTAGAAATTGAGATGAAGAACTTCAGCTTTGAATTCGAGGCAGGAAAGCCGGTTTTAAACGCCATTAATCTGCACATTCAATCGGGAGAAAAAATTCAAATCTCGGGGCCGGCAGGATCTGGAAAATCGATCTTAATGAGGGTACTAACAGGTAATTATATTGACTTTAAAGGCACCCTTTTGATTAATAAGGTTCCCATTAAAAATTACACCTTACAAAGCCTGAGAAAACATACAGGGATCTTACTTCAGAACCAGGAAATTTTTGGTGGGACTGTTTGGGAAAATATCAGCTTAGGAAATAAAGAGATTAGCCCTTCGTTGATACTAGCAACCGCGAATGAATTAGGATTTGCTGATTTTCTAAATCACTTCCCACTTGGATTTGACACAGAAATAGAGCCCCTAGGCAAGAAAACACCGCAAACCATTGTAAGGAAAATGTTACTTCTTCGTGCACTTTGTGGGGATAAACGATTGCTCTTACTGGAGAATCCTTGGAATGGACTAGAACCAGCCATTGCAAATCAAATCCAAACCTATTTAAAAAACCAAGCAGCAACGGTGATTATTGCTACCAATGAGGACGCCCTTTTTGGCAAAAAAATAGAGATCAACAATGGAAAAGTTTAAGTCATTTAATCACATTTATCTACGCGATAAAGGACCTGCGACGAAGCCTTGGTTAATCGGATTAGGCCTCATTTTAGTAGGCGTTTTATTCCTTCCTTGGACGCAAAATATTCGTGCAAAAGGCCAGATCACTAGTCTGTACCAAGAGCAAAAACCTCAAAAAATTTATAGCCCTATCGCGGGTAAAATTTCGCGTTGGTGGGTAAAAGAAGGGGACTTTGTAGAACAGGGAGATACCTTAGCAAAAATCTCCGAGATCAAGGCTGAATATTTAGATCCTAACTTGATTACGCGAACACAAGAGCAATTGGATGCGAAGAAAGGAACGATCTCTTTTTATGAACAAAAAGTGAAAACAACCGAGGATCAAATCGCGAATCTACGTTCCTCCAAGGCTTTAAAACAGGATCAATTAACGAACAAGATCACGGCTTTACAGCAGAAGTTAACTGGAGAAAAAGCCGAAATGGAAGCAGCATCCAATGAGTATAATTTAGTCAAAGATCAATTCGAACGAAACCAAAAAATGTTCAAAGAGGGATTGATTTCTCAAACGCAATTTCAACAACGCAATGCGTCCATGCAAAACGCATTAGCGAAAAAAACCATTGCCGAGAACAAGGTAAATCAAACACTGCAGGAGATTCAAAATACGAAAATTGAATTGCGCGGAGTAGACCAGGAATACAGCGAAAAAATGAACAAAGCCGAGGGAGAAAAATTCCAGAGCTTGGGTATGATTGAAACGGGGAAAGGGGAAATCGCTAAGCTAGAAAACCAAGTAGCGAGTTATACCATTCGAGACGGAATGTACTACATATTAGCGCCCCAAAGTGGTCAAGTAATTAATGCGAAAAAAGCGGGTATTGGAGAGATTTTAAAAGACGGAGAGGAGCTTTTAACGATTGTCCCGCAGAACACGAATTATGCAGTAGAGATGTACGTCAGACCCGTTGATTTACCTTTGGTTTCACCGGGACAAGAGGTTAGGTTTATTTTTGACGGTTTCCCGGCGATTATTTTTGCTGGTGGATGGCCAAATCAAAGCTTTGGAACCTTCCCAGGAAAGATTCGTGCAGTAGAAAATAACATCGACGAAAAAGGGATGTTCCGCGTCATTGTGGTAGAAAATCCGAAAGATAAAAAGTGGCCTAAGCAAATTAAAATGGGTGCTGGCGCGCAAGGTATTGCCTTGTTAAATGATGTGCCGCTATGGTACGAATTATGGCGAAATATCAATGGCTTCCCAGCTGATTTTTATACCGTAAAAAAAGATGAAAAATAAGCTATTTATCTTCTTGCTGTTGAGCTTTGCAAGCTTTGCTCAAACGCCGGTATTATACCCAGAAGCGTTTTTAAAAATCGTGCAAACCTATCATCCACTAGCCAAGCAAGCAAGCATTAGTGTACAAAAATCGGAGGCTCAAATCCTACAGGCTAGAGGAGGTTTTGATCCTATCTTGAGTCACTACAGCACGCAAAAAACGTTTGACGGAAAAAACTATTACGAGTACCACGCACCCGAATTAAGCATCCCCACTTGGTACGGTATCGAATTGAGTTCTGGTATGGAAAACTTAGGTGGTTCACGCCTTAACCCAAGCCAAACCTTAGGTGAAACCAGCTACATAGGAATCAGCGTTCCGCTAGCAAAGAATCTTTTCATGGATCAGCGCAGAGCCAGTTTACAACAAGCGAAGCTGATGAATAAAATGGCGATTCAACAACAAAGAAGCGCCTTGAATGAGCTATTCTCCGATGCGATGGCGTCCTACTGGAATTGGGTAAAAAGTGTGCGCGTTTTTAAAATCGTGGACCAAAATCGGAAGATAGCTGAGGCCCGCGTTTCATTTGTAAAACGGAGTGTGGAATTAGGCGAACGTCCTGCTGTGGATACGCTCGAGGCGACCACGCAACTCCAGTTTTTTGACAACCTATTCCAAGCAAAATGGGTAGAAAGAGAAAATGCACGCTTGTTCCTTTCTGTCTACTTATGGCAAGAGAATAACACCCCGCAAGAGTTGCCTGTAGAGGTGCAACCTGCAGAAGTGACGAATGAATTCGCTTGGATCGCGGACCTTGATTTAAACCTTTCTTCATTGCTAGAAAAGGCCTATACAAACCATCCAGATTTGAGCGCCTATCAATACAAAATAGAGGGCTTGCAAGTGGAGAAGAAATTGAAGTTCCAAAGCCTCTTGCCTAAACTCGATGTGAGTTATAATGCCTTGTCTAAAGGCCTGACACCAAGTCTGGAGACGCGCCCTTTATTCGAGAATAATTACCAATACGGCTTCAAATTTGAAATGCCTCTTCGACTCTCGAAAGGTAGAGCGGATTATGCCCTAGCTAAACTTAAAATACAGGAAGAGTCCTTGCATTTAGCGCAGAAAAAGCAACAAATTCAGGTGAAGGTCAGCTCCTATTTTAACCAAGTGGAAGCCTTGAAAAAGCAGATTCAAACCCAAGAAAAAGCTCTACAAAACTACCAAGCACTGGTAAAGGCAGAGGAAACACGCTTCGCCCAAGGAGAATCATCTCTGTTTTTAATTAACAGCCGTGAAACGAAAGCGATGGAAGCGGCAGAGAAATTGACTGAACTAAAAGCTTATCTCTTCAAAACAATCTATGCACTTCAGGCGAGTGCCGGGGTATTAATTTAAGATAATTAGGCGTACCTTTGCCTATTCTTAACATACCATCCTTTAATGCTTACATCTGCGAACCGCACGAAAATTATCCTAATCCTCGGAATCCTATCGGCCATTGGACCCTTGTCCATCGATATGTATTTGCCCGCCTTCAAAAACATCGCATTCGCATTGAATTGTTCGCAAGAACAGATGGGTTATACGCTGTCGAGTTTCTTCTTCGGGATCTGTTTAGGACAATTAATTAGCGGTCCGCTATTAGACCATTTTGGCAGAAAAAACGTATTGTACATCGGTTTATCACTCTATGTCTTGAGTTCTGTTGCCAGTGCTTTTTCAACTTCCGTAGAAATGTTAGTCGTTTTTCGATTGTTTCAAGCCTTAGGTGGAAGCGTGGGAATGGTGGCGCCTAATGCGGTGATTCGCGAAACATTTGAAGAAAAAGAACGACCTAAAATCATGTCATTGATGATTTTGATTTTAGGAGTATCGCCCATTTTAGCCCCTTCCTTAGGTAGTTTATTACTTACCATTGCTAACTGGAAAGCCATCTTTTTAATGCTTGCTGGTATTCTATTGGTGATTATTTTCTTGATCAAATCTTGGTTGCCAGAAAAGACCAATCGCGAACACGGTGGTCCATTCCGAATCTCAACCATTATGAAAGCTTACAAGGCGTTATTCAAGGAGAAAGAATACTTGGTTTTCGCGTTTACAGGAGCAATTGGCGCAGGAAGTATCTTTACCTATGTGGGTGGAGCGCCCCTCACTTTCTTAACGTATTATGGAGTGGATGAGTCCAAATTTGGGTTCATTTTCGCAATCGTTGCCTCGGGTATTATTTCAGCCAGTCAATTGAATCGCGTTGTGTTGAAAAAGTATTCGAGCTTGCAAATTTTGAAAGTGACCTTGCCTACTCAATTGATCTTAGGCGTTTTATTATCCGTTTTAGCGAAAATGGAATGGCTCTCCATGGAAGTAAACATTGGGCTTTTATTTCTGATCATGGGTTGCCAAGGATTCAATTTCCCTAACGTAGCCACGCTTGCCTTACGTCCCTTTCACCGAGGTGCCGGAACGGCATCAGCCATGTTAGGGTCCATACAAATGGCCTGGGGTGCCGTTTGTGCTACCTTAGTCGGATTGTTTTTTGATGGCACCCCATTCACCATGGCCATTATCATTGTAAGCTGTGCGTTATTAGCGAATACGATATTGTTTGGGATTGGGCGAAAATATAGTTAGGGAACGTATGTAATTTCAAACACCACCGCATCCTGAGATTTACTGCCCATCGTAGGCACTTGATAACCCGCAGAAAGCACCACATTTTTCGAAATAAAATAGGCCCCGCCTAAAACGATTTCCCCCAGTGAGTGCTTCCCACTAATAAAATCGGCTTGAAATAGGAGTTTTTCTTTCCAAAGATTCCGCTCAATCCCCGCCTGAAATCCAAATTTATCCAGCATTCCTGAGGCATTGAATCCCCGACTTTCAGGCCCGAAATAGGCGTCAGAGGAATAATAGATCCCACCTACTAATTTCGTATTCTCCAGTTTATATACCCCGTTCGAATAAGCATATGCGCCCCCATCAGCCAAGGAACTTAAGCCAACTTGGCCTCCCAGAGCAGTAGAAAATACAGGGGAAACATCCCATTTCTTTTGCCCATTCAGAACAATGATCGTCCCCGCATTATCAGCTAAAGAGGCTGCATAATCAACAGTTAATCCGATCACATTCAATCCAATTTCGGCGTTCCTCCCCAGGCCATAACAGAAGGTCGTAGACGACTGAAATCCGGCACTGATAAAATTCAATTGCTGTTGAAAAAACACGTGTTTCGCCTTCGTAATATCTGAACTGGGGACATTAAAGAAGTTCTGCTGACTGAAACCCGCAAAGGAAATGAGTAGTAAAAAGAGGGCTTTCTTCATTAGATAAACAATTGAAATTGCAGCGTTACCGAATTTAGGCGTTGGCCTTTCACCAGTTCGCCTTGGTTCACTTGGAAGCTTGGCCGGTTTTGGATGTCCAAACTCAGCTTCGATTTATGGCCTTGAATGAAGTAATTGATTCCTGCATTGAACGTGTTATTCGAGAAGCCATTTAGTCTATCGTGGTTTGCTAAAGTCGCAGAAGCATAAGGCATCCAACGATTCGACATACGCGCATTTTTAGAGGGCAATAAATACCCGATTTGGGTATACACCACGGAACCTGTTCCAAACATCGGATAGCTATTTCCATACACCGGACCCTGGCCGTTGATCGAGTTCACCGCCGTTGCAGTGGTTCCATTCGCCGGATTCATTACGCCATTATAACGCAGGTAATTCGTTCCGTAATTCGTATTAAAATAGCCTATGTAAGCGTTCAGCGCACTGTGCATTTCCTTGTTTAACGGAATGTCTACAAAGCTTTCAATTGCCCAATGCGCCATATTTTGATACGTCGTATCGGTAGCAGCAGCCGCTTTGTTCCACATCGCATTCTTCTGATAGATAAAGCCCCCTGCGATATTGACGACCTTTTTCGTGCCAAGGTAAGTCCCGGTCATATACGGAGTGGTATGTGTGTCATGGTCAAAAAACTGATAGATCAAATACCCTTGGTGTTGTAAGTGATGACCCTTTAACGCAAAGTTCGAAACCGTTGCGAGCGCCGGTGGTGTTTGCCCGTTCGACGTGATAGGGAATGGATCGCTTAGAATATATCGATAATCCCAATGTCCTATTTGGCCCCTAGCATAGACACTCAATTTGCGGGAAAATTGATCAATTTGATCCACTGTTGTTTGGGCAAAAACCGGCACATCCATGGTCATAATCGTCCCGATACTCGGCTGCGAAAAACGGGATAACCCAGAAATAATGCTCAAGCCTCCCCCTACTTTCAATTGATTTTTATCTGAAATTCGATACTCCCCTAATGCGTCGTGAAAGAATGGCGCGATTTTACGGTTCGATGTGGAGTTGTATTGTGCGTTGAAATTATTTTGGCCAAACTGAAAATAAATAAACGTCCGATCCGTAATCTGACCAAACATTTGAATACGAGTTCTGCGCAAACCGATGTCTGTAGATTGCGATTCTAAATTGCCTTCCACCGTGGTGCCAGTGTTATTCTCAGTAGTACGCAACCAAACTTGATTCAAAAAAGTAGCCTGAAAATAATGAGACCCACTTTCATTTAACTTCATCTTCAATGATTCCGTATCATTTTGTGCCCAAGCAGGCACAATTGTGTTGAATGCTAAGATTAGCAAAAGGTATTTTTTCATAAAATAATGCTTTAAAATATAGACGAATTGAATAAAGAAATCAGTCTACTTTCTACAGCCTTAAGTTATGAAAACGTAAATACTCGGGAATTGGGTGAAAAAATGGTCGTGAGAAAAATACGACTAAACTAAACGCAACAAATAATTGATTAAAGAGAACCCAATCAAAAGAGTTAGAGGCAAAAAATACCGTCAGTGCATCTTCTACTTCGTCCTCTAATTCAATAGCTACAATGGCTTCTGAATGTTTGTCTGATGCCTGTATAAAAGTGTGGGAAGAGGCCTGAAATACTGGATTCTTGGATATGCGCTCACCTAGTAGCAACAAACTACATATAAAGATGAGCTTTAAAATCCACGCTTTTTTCATGTTGCAAAGATAGGCTATTCCGTTTTCAAAAGTTCAAAATAAGTCACAACAAATTTGTCACCTTGGAGGCTGCCTTGCACTTTAGCCTTACGAACTGCGTTACAAAAACCCTTATCATCGTGCGCGTCCCCATGATCATCGATGGAAGTTCCTTGCACGGCATAGGCCTTACCTTCAAATTTGACCGCTAGGAAACAGTCTTTTCCTGGCATCTCGAAATTACAGGATCCACAAGAGGTTTCAAGGACTAAAACAGGTTTAGTGGGATCTAATTTCCCCGCAGGCTTCGTTTGTGCAACGGCCACAAAAGATGAAAACAAGAAGAATAAAAGAAGCTTTTTCATCCTGTAAAGAAAAACCTTTTCTCGCACAAAATCTATCGTTCATCTCAACATTTGACCGCCAAGCAGAAAAAATGCCCTATTCGTTTAAATCAATGTACCTTTGTGGTACAATTTTATTGAAATCAATCCACCTAATGAAAAAAATACTTGCAACGGCGCTCATCGCGCTACTATCCCTTTCCCTATCTGCACAAGTTCCTGGTAACCCAACAGCGGGTACAAGAGGACCGGGGGCTAATTTAAATCAAGGTCACGTCTTCGGAAAAGTCGTGGATGAAATGGGCAAACCAGTGGAATTTGCGTCAGTTGTTTTATTAAAAACGACCATCGATCCCGCGACAAAACAAGCCAAAGACATCCTTGTAAAAGCCCAAACTGCCGAACTAAATGGGGACTTTAACTTCAAAGAAATCCCTGTAAACGCTCGCCTTAAAATCAAGATTTCCTTTGTAGGTTTCAAGAATTACGAGGCAGCCGTTGCTTTTGAAATGCCTAAAATGGAGCCAGGGGTTCAGCCTGATATGGCAAAAATGATGGCAGCGTTTGAGAAAGATTTAGGTAATATTAAACTAACACAAGATTCGAAAGAATTAGAGAATGTCGTGGTGACAGGGACGAAGTCTTTAGTCGAAATGGACATCGATAAAAAGTCCTTTAATGTAGCGCAAAATCTAGTAACGACTGGGGGAACGGCGATCGACGTGATGCGCAACATCCCTTCCGTTCAAGTAGACATCGACGGAAACGTAAAAGTGCGTAACGCGAATCCAACCTTGTTTATCGATGGTCGTCCTACCAGTCTTTCGATGGATCAAATCCCGGCAGACATCATCGAAAAAGTAGAGGTTATAACGAATCCATCTGCGAAATACGATGCATCTGGAAGCATGGCAGGTATCATTAATATCGTCTTGAAAAAGAACAAAAAGAACGGCTATAACGGGATGGTTAATGTGGGAGCGGATCGTTTTGGAGGTTCTAACATCATGGGTAATTTCACTTACCAACAAAACAAATGGAACTTCACCGCAACCCTAATGAATATGCGGGTACGCAATAATTCCATTGGAAATAGTGTGCGTACGAGTGATTTAGGTGGTATTTTATCTTCTGTAAGCCAAGAATCCGATAACAAGACCAAAGGCCTTATGTTATTCCCGCGTATGTCTGCTGATTATGCGGCGAGCAATCGGACGACTTTATCTCTAGGGGCTTTCTTTGGCGGTGGCGGGGAATTCCGTCCGAGTGAAGACACGCGAATTTCCAGTACGGTGAATGGCGTAACAACGTTAAGTCAGCGTGTTTCGGAAAACTACCGCGAATTTAAACCAACGGGAATTCAAGCTGGGTTTAAACATACGTATCCTAAAGCTGGAAGAGAATTAACAGGGGATTTGAATTACTTTGGCGGAACAAATAAAGGAGAAGGAACCTTCACCACTGATTATTTGAAGAATAACGCTATCACGGGTACGCAAATCCAAAAGAACATCGGGACAGGAAAAAATGCCTTTATGACCGTCCAACTAGATTACGTGACTCCGATTAAAAACGAGGGCACGATCGAAACGGGTTTACGCGCTCAGATCAATGATATTGCGAACGAAAATACCAATACTTTAAAGCCGGTGGGTTCAGATGTGTACAGAACCATTACGTCTGCTTCGACAAACTACGAAAGTTCTAATAATGTGTACGCAGCCTATTTCTCCATCTCCGGAAAGGCAAATAAGACCCTATCATACAAGATCGGATTACGCGGTGAAAGCTCTGAATACGAGGGTAAATTATTGAATACAAACCAATCGTTCAGCAATAAATACCCACTCAGCTTGTTCCCATCGATCTTCTTGAAAAAAGATTTATCGAAGACTGACCAGTTGCAATTGAGCATCACTCGTCGTGTGAATCGACCTAATTTCTTCCAGCTCATTCCATTTGTGGACTACAGCGATAGCTTAAATATCCAACGCGGAAATGCAGATTTAGTGCCAGAATTCACGACATCCGGGGAACTTTCGTATAGCAAATCACAAGGGTCTGCCACTTTCTTAGTTTCTGGTTATTACAAATACACGGACAATTTGATCACACGTTATTTAAAACAAGAGACGAACCCGATTAGCGGTAAACTAGATTTAATTAACACCTTTGTGAACGCGAATTCGAGCATCAACTATGGCTTAGAATTTACGTATACAAACAAGTTGCAAACTTGGTGGGATTTAACGGCGAACGTGAATATGTATAATTCCAAAATCAACATTTCGAACATTGATGCGACGCAGGTGAATGAGGCCTTATGGACTGTTTTTGGGAAGTTGAATAACACCTTTATTTTGCCCAAAAAATGGAGCATCCAGCTGTCTGGCGATTACCAAGGCAAGACAAATGTGCCTGTCACACAAAACCAAGGAATGCAAGGCCCTCCAGGGATGCAAGCGCAAAGTTCGTCGCAGGGATATATCGAGCCTTTCTTTGGCATTGATGTAGCGATCAAAAAGACGTTCTTGAAAAACGATATGGCTTCCTTAACCCTAGCCTTTAATGATGTGACTCGTTCTCGTGGTAATACCCGCGTTTCTTTTGGAGAAGGCTTCTCACAGACTTCTTATCGCTTAGCGAACCCTCAAATGATTCGTCTAACCTTCTCACTTCGTTTCGGTAAATTCGATATGAGTCAAATGAAAAAGAACAATTCAAGTGGCGGAATGGAAGCCATGCAGATGCAATAGAAAAACGAAAGGCCCGAGAATCTCGGGCCTTTTTTATTAACTAAATTGGAATAGCAGCGGAAACAAAAAGCTGACTATTGCGGCCCAAACGGCATAAACGGGTAAGTAATCGGTGATACTGAGTTCGACTTCTTCCATCGTTTTTTGGCCCTTTAAAAACTCCCAAAGCTTCTTCGTTGCCAGCATCAAATGCACCATTACGATTGCATTGCTGCCTAATACCGCTAAACGATTAGGTGTTATCCCGAACTCAAAAAGCCGATACCCAATCGCAGACAAAGCTATCCCATTATCTATGATCGCTAATGCTGCCAAAACAACTAAAAAATACTGATGCACGCGTGACGCATTCGTTTTCGTAGCCTCGCCTAAAGAGAACAATATCAAGGCCATCACACCTATCAAAATGCCATTAAACACTAAAAGAAATTCCCGGTCATTATAAGGATCCTTTCCGGTATACAAAACTGCCCCTAAAAAAAGCGCTAGCGTGATCGTGACTAAAGGGGTGAAAATACGCGCGATCACCGGGGAAATTTTACTGACAAGACTCGCGTTTGTACGCACTAAAAATGTAGCGAAAAGTGGAACAGAAGGCAAAATAGACAGGACTAAATACCGGAAATAGAAGTCCTCAATCGAGATTCCTATTAATTGAAATAAGTTCAACGTCAAAGCAGTAAACAATCCTCCTGCTAATCCAATCACGGCGGTCATCACTACTAAATCTCCATGATAACGTAAAAATTCCATTCGTTTCCTATCCTCTTTCCCAGCGAAAACATACCCTACACACCACCAAATTAAAATAGGAATATGTAGGCAAGTCAATAAAAGTGTTGTGCTACCTTCGGGTAAAAAATTGATGAACCCAATCGAAGCAACTAATACAAACAAGGGTGCGCCTAATTCACGTAGTGTTAATCCTTGTTTATAGGCAAAAAAGGCCCCTATTCCAGGCAACACGATAAAGGACATATTCCTAGGAAAATAGAGATCATGTGATATCGAAAACAGATCTGGCATTTGCATTAAAAAGGCAACGATTGTTGCAATAGCGGCAAGTAAAACCCAATCCCCCTTCGAGCCCCAAGAGGTAGACGAGACAGCTAAGCGTTCATGCCAAACTTGAGCGGAAATTTCAGAAGAGATCTGTGGATATACCGATTGAAAAGCGCTGCTAAATGCACTAGGATTAGACCGGTATAATTGCTCTAAAGCGACCGGATCTGCGATATGTTGAATAATTTGCTGTTCCATATTATGAATGAATTTGTTTGATGAGTTTTTCAAGGGAGTTTAAGTGTTCCGAAAATGCCTTTTTCCCCTCAATAGTAATAGCATAAGTCGTATTAGGCTTCTTACCTATAAACTGTTTACGAACTTCCACATAACCTATTTTCTCAAGGGCAGCCATATGACTGGCTAAATTGCCATCGCTTAGTTGGAGATTTTCTTTTATTTGGCCAAAATCCACATGCTCCTGAACGACAAGTAATGACATCATCCCAAGGCGGACACGACTTTCAAATACCTTATTGAAATCTGTTAAATAACTAGACACGTTCGTATTTTAAATAAATGTATAGTCCAAAACCCACGTGCATTAACCCAAATCCTGTCAACCAGAAAACGAGGCCAAAAGGCACTATGGCTGTAGCCAATAAGCCGAGGCCTATTTCAACTAGACCTAATAAACGAACGGCATCCAGCGTGTAATGACTTGCATTAACAAGGGCTAAGCCATAAAAAAGTAAGGTGCTAGCAGGAATCAAACCTAATAAACCTAATTGAGCTAACAGCATAGAAAATACACCCCCTGTCACTAAAGGAATAGCCAAGTGTAACGCTAATCTTTTCGCCACAGAATCCCAGGCAGCTTGACCCGTAGCCTGTGCATTTCTAGCTGCTAAATAGATTCCGAAACAAATCGAGATTAATAACAACACCAAGAAAGAAAGCTGCACCTCTGTGGCAAACTTGGTTCCTAGCATCCGCTCAAAAGATGCTGATTCTGTCAATTGAACATCAGTTAATTGACTGACAAACACCACACAGAGTATGGCAAGTAAACCGGCTACCATGGCGGACAAACCACTAATGGAGCGAAACCGAGAAGCTCGGTCCATCAGGTTCCGCATTTCTTGAATAGCGGCTAATTGTTCTTCGTGTTTTTCCATATTAAAAAGTACTTTGTAATACAAAGTTAATATGGCGACTTAAAAAATCAAATTTCCTTTAAGCGTTTTTGCACAATTTCTGAAATTTCCGCTTTCAAGCGGTTCAAAATATTCCATTTCGCATAGGGCCGGTAATACGCCAAACTGACCTCCCGTGTTAAAACGCCATCCGTCAACTCCATTAAATGCGATTTTCTGACTTCACTCATTTGGCCTACATATAAGGCTGGTAAAACCGTAAAGCCATTGAATTCATCCACTAAGTTTAATAAGGTATCAAAGGTGTTTGACTCAACGGATAAATTAGACGGCAAGGGTTTATGCTTCTTTAAATCACATAACTGTATAATTTGATCGCGCAGGCAATGTCCCTCTTGCAATAAAAACATCCGTTGTTTCGCTAGATCACCTTTTGAAATGGAATGTTTCCCGGCAGGTAAATGACCATAAACGCATAAATCCTCCACATACAATAGCTCCGTTTCTACCTCTGTAGAAGCAATAGGGGTGCTTAAAATCCCTACATCCAATTTCCCGTCTCGTAGATCCTTGATCATTTGATTCGTCGTCACTTCGTACACCTCTAATTGCAGAAGTGGGTATTTCTCTACCAAATGCTTCAGAATTAGGGGCAACATCGAACTCGCGATCGTAGGAATCACCCCCATTTTTACGCGGCCTTCTACTTTTTGATTAATCGCTTTAGAGGACGATAAAAGGGCATTCGCATGAGCCACTACCTGCTGGGCTTGAAATACTATTTCTCGACCATTTTCTGTCGTCGCAATGGGATTTGCCTTTCGATCGAAAATGACGATGTCCAGCTGCTCTTCTAGCTTTTTCACCATTGCACTCAAGGTCGCTTGCGTAACATGGCAATAATCAGCTGCTTTAGAGAAGCTTTTAAATTGATCAACGGCCAGTATGTATTCTAATTGATGTATGTTCATAGATATAGATTTTATCTATGTCAAATATAGAAAATTTCAGTTTTCTCTATTCATTTTTTGCCACTAATTTGGTGCCACTAAATATCAATAAACATGAAAAAACTACTTATCCTTTGCGGCATGTTAGCTTCGACTGCTACCATTGCCCAAGACTACGCTAACCCACACGGTGGAGCAGGGGCTAACCCTCATGGCACTAACCCTCATGCGGCAGGTGGAGTAAATCCACACGCGGGGATCAACCCACACACGGGAATGAAGCCGTCTGCAACGACAAACAAAGACTGGTGGCCTAACCAACTGAACGTGGGTATGCTTCGCCAAAACTCAGAGAAGTCAAACCCGATGGGCCCAGACTTCAATTACATCAAAGCATATAAAAGTCTTGACTACTTTGCCTTGAAAAAAGACATCGCGGCGGTCTTGACTAAATCACAAGATTGGTGGCCAGCTGATTTCGGCAATTATGGTCCACTATTCATTCGTATGGCCTGGCATAGCGCAGGAACATACCGTACAGGCGATGGCCGTGGCGGTTCGCGCGCGGGTCAACAACGTTTCTCTCCATTAAACTCTTGGCCAGATAATACGAACTTAGACAAGGCACGTCGGTTGTTATGGCCTATCAAGCAGAAATATGGGGAGAAAATTTCTTGGGCAGACTTAATGGTCCTAACAGGTAACGTTGCACTGGAGCAAATGGGCTTTAAAACATTTGGTTTTGCAGGTGGACGTACAGACGTATGGGAGCCAGAGGCAAATGTGTATTGGGGATCCGAAAAGAAATGGTTAGACGATAAAAACCGGTATTCAGAAGGTCGCAAATTAGAGAATCCTTTAGCGGCGGTTCAAATGGGCTTGATTTATGTAAACCCAGAAGGTCCTAATGGAGTGCCAGATCCAGCCGCCTCTGCGAAAGATATTCGCGAGACTTTTGGACGTATGGGAATGAATGATGAGGAGACAGTTGCGTTAATCGCAGGTGGCCACACATTTGGTAAAACACACGGTGCAGGTCCTGCCACTCATGTGGGACCAGATCCAGAAGCAGCAGGCATTGAGGAGCAAGGTTTAGGCTGGAAGAGCACCTACAAATCAGGCAAAGGAAAAGATGCGATCACATCTGGTTTAGAAGTGACATGGACATCAACTCCTACGCAATGGGGAATCGGATACTTACACCTATTGTTCAATAATGAGTGGTCGTTAGAAAAAAGCCCAGCGGGTGCGAACCAATGGATTGCGAAAAATAGCGCAAACATTATTCCAGACGCATTTGATAAAAATACCTTCCACAAGCCTACAATGTTAACAACGGATATCGCATTGCGCGTTGATCCAGCTTACGAGAAAATCTCTCGCCATTTCTTAGAAAATCCAGAAGTGTATGCGAAGGCATTTGCCAAAGCCTGGTTCAAATTAACGCACCGCGATATGGGTCCAAGCTCGACATATGTAGGACCGGAAGTGCCTAAGGAGCAACTGATTTGGCAAGATCCCATTCCGGCCTTAAACCACGAAGTAATCAACGCAACGGACATCGCTGCCTTAAAAGTAAAATTAGTAAACTCGGGTTTATCGATCAGCGAATTAGTTTCGACCGCTTGGGCTTCTGCTTCCACGTATCGTCACTCTGATCGCCGTGGTGGGGCGAACGGTGCACGTATCCGCTTGTTGCCACAACGCAACTGGGAGGTAAATAATCCGAAGCAATTAGAGAAAGTTCTAGCCGTTTTAGAGAAAATTCAGCAAGAGTTTAATGCGAAATCAGGCAAGAAAAAAGTATCTATCGCGGACTTAATCGTCTTAGGTGGCTCAGCAGCAGTAGAGAAAGCAGCGGCAAATGCGGGTGTGAAGACTACAGTGCCATTTACTCCAGGTCGTATGGATGCAACGCAAGAGCAAACGGACATCGCTTCCATTGGATTATTAGAGCCCATGGCTGATGGTTTCCGCAACTACTTGAAAACACAATACACCTTATCGACAGAAGAATTGTTCGTAGATAAAGCGCAATTATTAACCTTGACAGCACCAGAAATGACGGTATTAACTGGAGGTATGCGTGCCTTAAACACGAATTACAATGGTTCGAAGCATGGTATCTTCACTACGAAAAAAGAGGCGTTGACAAATGACTTCTTCGTGAACTTATTAGAGATGGGAACGATTTGGAAGCCAGCGAACGCAACGAAAGAAGAGTTCATAGGAACAGATGAGAAAACGGGAGCGGTGCGCGCAACGGCGACACGTGCGGACTTGATTTTTGGATCGAATTCTGAGCTTCGCGCTTTAGCTGAAGTATACGCGACGAAAGATGCGCAAAACAAGTTCGTCCATGATTTTGTTAAGGCTTGGGTTAAGGTGATGAATCTAGATCGCTTTGACATCACATTTAAGTAAAATTTTTGAGTTTAATTAATGAAAAAAACCGGCTCTTTGGGCCGGTTTTTTCAATTTATTTCAGTTTCATATTCACTGGATCCCATTGAATGATCTTCTTTTGGAAATAGCTTTCGTTACAAGCTAGGGCAGGGGCTGCCGCTCTAAATCCAAAGGCCGCATCTTCCACTACAGACGTCCCATTTCGAATGGCATCAAAGAAGTGTGTAAAGTGATCCACATGCTCGTCATATCCCGCAGGTGCTCTGAAAATAACATCCTCTTTTGTAGGACGTTTGCGTTGTGCCTCCGTCCATTTCGCATTGTACTCGCGAGTCATTTCTTCCTGCATGCTTTTCGAGAAGGTAAATACCGAATCGTAACCACCAAATCCAGGTGCTTCCGGCATAATACTGTGTTTCACGGAAATCGTATTTCCTTTCACATCCATTACTCCTTCAGATCCTATCAATCGAATGACTTCTTGTCCACCCGTTCCGCTGACAAAGTTTACCTGCAAGGTTAATTGGAAAGCTGGATGCTCTGCCGTATTTCCATATTGCATGACTCCTGACATCACATCCGGAAGGTTTCGGCCGTCATTCCAGTGGCTAAATTGCCCGGTAGAGAAAATCGTTTCTGGCCCTTTCGAATTAGTCATAAAGTGGGTCCCGGATAATAAGTGGATGAATAAATCGCCCGCTACGCCAGTACCTACTTCTTTAAAGGCACGCCACCAGAAGAACTTCTTCGCATCGAATTCCATTTTAGCGGTAGCCTCGATGAAACGATTCCAATCGCAAGTGGAGGCGTCTGCGTCTTTCGGAATGGTGTATTCCCAAGCGCCGATGGAGCTTTGGCGATCGTAAACCGCGTTCACCATGTTTAATTTCCCGATCTCGCCGGCGGCTAACATCTCTTTTGCCTTCGCTAAACCGATGCTGCTCACACGCTGGGATCCTACTTGTAAGACTTTACCGTACTTCTTTTGAGCGGCTATCACCTTAGGGCCTTCGTCTATTTTGTAAACCATCGGTTTTTCGATGTAGACGTGTTTGCCTTTTGCCAAAGCGTCGATCGTTATACGCGCGTGCCATACATCATGCGTCGCGATGATCACTGCGTCAATATCAGAACGATCTAATAATTCCTTATAATTCCGCGTCGTATATAAATCCTTTCCGTATAATTCCTTTGCGTTTTCGATCCGGCCCGTGTATAAATCACAGATCCCAGCTAATTCCACGCCCGGTACTTTCAGCGCAGAGGCTAAATCAAAGTGGCCTTGTACCCCAAAACCAATCACCCCCAAGCGAATCTTTTCGCCTACCGAGATGCGTTTTTCATAGGTCAAAATGCGCTCCTCAGCTTTTTGTTGTGCGCCTAAAGAGGCAAAGGGCGAAGACGCCGCCACGAGGCTAGTCGCCCCTATTTGTTGTAAAAACTTCCGTCTAGAAGCTTGACTATCTTTGTTCATATTAACTAGGTTTTTTGTGAATTTACTCCCTTTTTACAAATCTTCCAAAGCATACCGTACATAGGCAAATTTCTTGCCATCTGGGCTCCAGGAAGGCACATTAATCGTTCCCTGTCCGCCGTAAAAAGCCTCCGTTAAATCTTTAATTGCCTTCGTTTTTAAATCCAATAGACGCAATTTGACTTGATGGCCAAAGGGATGAGCTTGTTTTTGATCCTCCAGATACGTAATTATCGTCGCCACTTGATTGTTAGGTGCAATGTGCGCAAACCAGTTCGAATGCGCATCAAATGTCATCTGCTCCGGCTCTGATCCATCCGCCTTCATGCGCCAAATCTGCATCATGCCTGAACGATAGGAGTTCATGTAAATGTATTTCCCATCCGGCGAATACTCCGGACCATCATCTAAACTAGGGTTTGTTGTAAGCCGAATTTCCTCTCCGCCATCTGTAGACATCGTGTAGATATCATAATTCCCATTTCTTGCCGCGCAATAGACCATCTTTTTGCCATCCGGGGAAATGCCATGCCAATAAGAGGGGGTCAAAGGCGTAAGCTCTACCGGTTCGCCGCCTGCTGCGCCTACTTTGTAAATGAAAGAGGTGTGCTCTTTGATCTCGGCTTTGGCACTCGAAATAAACAAGGTTTTACCATCAAAAGAATATCCGTGATCGTTGTTTGCCTTCGCCACAGAACCCGTGTTTAACTCGCCTAATTTCGCTCCTGTAGGCGAGATTTTTTCGAGTTTTCCGTAAGCATTAATGAGCAGGAATTGACCATCCCGCGACCAGTTAGGCGCTTCAAAATGTCGTTTTTCTGTGAGAATTAATTCCGATTTGCCAGAGGCTAAATCGTAAACGTAAAGAGAGGAAATAACTTTCTTTCCAGCAGGGATCTGCGCAGAAAGAGACAGGCTGAATCCCAGCAAGAGAATCGCTACTTTTTTCATGTTTCATAGGTTTAGAAACATAAGTTAGAAAAATAATTAGCTATTCATATCCTGACCGAAATGAATGATGTTACCGCTATTATCGAGGATACTGAATTGGCGCATTCCCCAAGCCATGTTTTGGAGCTTCCCATTAGGATGCACAATTCCAAGAACTTCGCATTCTTTGTATAGAACATCAATCTCATCCACATTCACATAGCATCCCGTATTCTTCGGGATGCTTTCGTCATCGCAACACCACAAATGGATAGCTATTTGATCTCGGTAAAACATCAAATACCCATCCCATGCCGCATTACTTTCAAAGCCTAGTTTTTCATAAAAAGCAATCGTCGCATCGCGATCTAAATAGGCTAGAATGGGGGTGGCTTTTAATAAAGGCATAGCTTAAACAAAATCAATATCTAATGGCAATTTACGCAAACGCTTCTTCGTCAACGCAAAAATCGCGTTGCCTAAAGCCGGAGCAAATGGTGGTAAACCTGGTTCGCCCACCCCTTTGATCTTTGTCCCTTCCGTGATGATTTCCACGATGACTTCTGGCGCCTCGCTCATGCGGGTCACCGGAGTGGTGTCGAAATTCTTTTGCTCCACTACCCCGTTTTTCAAGGTAATGGCTGGGTGAATCGCCGCGCTTAGGGCCATTAAAACTGCGCCTTCTACTTGGGCCTTCACGTTATCTGGATTCACTACTGTTCCTAAATCAATCACGACGTAGACCTTGTCCACAGATACCGCTCCGTTTTTCGCCAAACTTACTTCCACCGCTTGCGCAGAAAGTCCTGCAAAAAAATCCCACTGTGCGACACCCCGAGCTTTCCCTGGAGGAAGCGGTTTGTCCCAGTTTGTGATCTCGCGCAATTTTTTCAACACGCGCTTGGTATCGGTATTCGTCGATTGTAAATCGATGCGGAAGTCTAGCGGATCTTTTTTTGCCTTATGTGCCAGCTCATCGATAAAACATTCGTGTGCAAATGCTAACGTCGAACTGGTCACCGAGCGCCAAGCGGCCAGTGGCACATGGTAATCCGCAAACACGAAGCTATTCTTCATATTCGGGATGTCGTATTCTTGTGAGCTGATGCCCTCGGTCATCATACTGTCTAGCTTTGTCTTATCCCAATTCGGCATCGCGCTATCCATAAATCCGGGGCTGATTACCTTGTGTTGAAAGGAGACTAATTGATTCTTCTCTGACAGACCGCCGGTCATTTTAGAAAAGGTCATGGGACGGAAAGGGCCCTGCGTCGTGGTGTCTTCGCGCGACCAAACCACCTTCACCGGACTATCGACTTGCTTTGCTACATTGATCGCCTCCACAATGTAGTCGAAGTATAATCTCCGGCCAAAGCCTCCGCCAATAAACCCGGCGTGCAGTGTAATATCTTCTGGATTAATGTCCATCAAGCCCGGCAAACTTCCCATCATACCCGGGCCTGTCACTGAAACAGGTACCTGAGTCGAAGTCCAAATCTCCACTTTCTTACCCTTCACCTGCACCGTGCAGTTCATCGGTTCTAACGGATGGTGCGCCACCATGGGCGTCTCATAAAAGGATTCTACCACCTGATGAACAGGAACGTCAACTGATCCTTTTTGCTTATCTAAAATGCCCTCCTCTTTCGATAGCGCTCGTAATTTTTGCTCGTAATCACTGGAATGAAAGGTCTCAAAACCTTTCGTATCCCAGTTTATTTTCAAGGCTTTTCTTCCTTGCAGCGCCGCCCAATAGGTCTTCGCGATGACCGCCACACCAGTCGAACTGTATTTCCCTATCACTCGGTCAGCTGATACTACTTTCACCACCCCTGGCACTTTCAGCGCAGCTGAAGCGTCAAAGGTTTTCAGCGTTCCACCTATCACCGGACATCTTTCCACGCTGGAATAAAGCATACCCGGAACATCTGCATCGATGCCGAATTCAGCCTTCCCCGTTACTTTTAGGGGAATATCTGGGCGCTTGACTGATTTTCCAAGCATTTTAAAATCTTTCGAATCCTTTAATGTAGGCTCTTTCGGGATGTCTAATAAAGAGGCCGCCTCCGCTAATTCTTCGTATTTCAAAGAGCGATTAGTCGCTGAGTGGTATACTTTTCCCTCTTTCGCCGTACAGGATTCAGGGCTAACGCCCCAAGTCTGGCTTGCCGCTTTGACTAGCATTTCTTTAGCAGATGCCCCTATCTTACGGTAGGTCAAATAGCCCTCGCGAACAGTAGAACTTCCGCCGGCCCATTGGCCTCCGCCAAATTCTTTTTCTCCGCTGGTGTTCTTGATGGTGATTTGTTCCAAAGACACTTCCAACTCCTCCGCAATCATCGAAGCAACGGCCTGGTAGGACCCCTGTCCCATTTCTGGATTAGGGTTAAAGATGGTGATGCCAGAGGCGTCAATTTTAATGAAGGGCGTTAGGGATTTCGCCGTGGAAATAACAGCGGTGCTTTCCCCTTTTACATAGGACAATCCTAACCAAAACGTTAGTCCCGTTGCCCCTGCTTTTTTAATGAAACTTCTTCTAGATTCGAGTGACATAAGGCTTAGGATTTAACTGTTTTGGACGCGTTTTTAGCAGCCGTTTGAATCGCTGACTTGATGCGGGAATAGGTACCACAACGGCAAATATTCCCCGACATATAATTCTCAATATCGGTTTCCGATGGCTTGGGATTTGATTTCAACAAAGCGGTGGCTGACATGATTTGCCCAGACTGGCAATAACCACATTGCGGCACTTGGTGCTCGATCCATGCCGCTTGAACAATCTTTTCTAAACGGGTTGATGCCCCCTCAATCGTCGTGATTTTCTGTTTGGCAGTGATACTACCTACCGGGGTTTGGCATGAACGAATCGCTTGCCCATCCAGCTGCACCGTACAAGCGCCACAGAGGCCTTGACCGCAGCCAAATTTCGTTCCTTTCAATCCTACGATATCGCGGATGGCCCACAATAAGGGCATTTCAGGATCCACCTCGATACGGTGAACTTTCTGATTAATCGACAGTTCGATTGTTTTCATAGATTTAGAGAATTCTTTGGACACTAATTTAGTATCTAATTCTCTAAATCCGATATTGTTTATTCTCCTTTCTTCAACTTATCGTATTCCCGTTGTTCTAAAGAGCCTACTTGTATAACATAGGCATTCACGTATTGAATCCCCAGTCCTAATCCCCAGCCTAACATAGGCCAGATAGGCCATGGGAGGAAATTAAAGCGGATTTCTCCAGGCATCGTGATATACCAAATAATCCATAAAAAGGGGATGACAACGGAATAAGCCCCAAAACTTCTCTTGAATTTCGCACGCTTTCTTGCAATCGCCCACAATTGTTGGTCTGTACTTTCCATGATATTTCGTTTTTCGGTTTCTAAATCCGGAGCGTACAATAAAGTCAAATTCACCCCTAATACCTCGCCAATCGCATTCATCGAATACAAGCTTGGTTTACCCTCGTTGCGTTCCATGCGTTGAACGGTGCGCAAAGCGACGCCACTCTTCTCCGATAATTCGATTTGAGTGAGTCCTTTCGTGGTGCGGATCTCCTTTAATTGTTCTCCAAAATTCATGTGCCAAAATTGGGGTTTAAACGAGTCTTAACAAACGCCTTTTGTATGACTTCTTTGCGTCATCTTTTAAAATTTTCAATAGCTCTATGTGATCCATCGCAACCAGGTTTCTTCTTCGTCAAACCGCAAATACAATCCGTTAAACCAATTCCTTTAAGGATGTATTTTTCGTTTTTCTCGATGCGTGAAGTACGCGTTTCGGATTGTTTCCCGTCCGTGAAAAAGCGAAGATAAGCCCGCTGACGACCTGGGGTGAGTTTCTCAAAGGCTTGTTGCAAAGCGGGTTTTTTAGCGAAAATCGCTGTCAATTCAACCGGGTGCGGAATTTCAGTGGACTGTTCTAATTTCAATCCCAATTTCTCCACCTCGATGGCTTCTAGAATATAGGCCTTGATAAGCTCTTCTTTGGCATATATCTGTTCTACTGAACTGAACTTCATCCAGCGACCTAATTGCGTATGTTCGCCTGGTTTTATCAATAGCCCTTCCTCATTTTGCAGTAAGGCTCCATTGAAAAAATTCAAGGCACAATGGTCTTTCAGGGAAGAAATGGCGATGAGGTTTTTCGTTCCTAACATGTACACCGGAGTCTTCCACTTATAGGTTTCCACCAGCAAACAATCCAGCAAAATACGGCGCAAAAAGGCCATTTCAGCAGACCACTTGTCGGCACTTTGTATAAATTCGTCTACATTCGGATCTTTCATGTGATTAGAAATGATTACAATATTGCTTTCCTATACAAAGAAAGAAAAAACCCATGAAAACTCGTATCCTGCTTGCTTTGGTATTTGCCTCAAGCACCTTATTTGCCCAAACCCAACCGGTTCTGGTGGCCATGAAAAAACCGACCCTGCGCATAGGGAAACTGTCCTTCAAGGATTTAAACCAGAATAATAAACTGGATAAATACGAAGACTGGCGCTTGCCGGTAGACGTTCGGGTGAAGGATTTAGTGTCCCAAATGTCTCTAGAGGAAAAAGTAGGGTTCATGTTAATCAGCACGACCCGCATGGGAGGCGATCAAGTATTCGCGAATGGAGTGCAAGGTGGAGGGCCTAGAACCCCCATTACGGAAGGATTTAATGAAGAGGATTTAGTCCAAAACACGAATATGTTTACCCGCAAGCCTTTAGAGGCGCCTAATATGTCTGCTGCGGGGACCACAAAAGGAGTAACGCAATATCACCTGCGCCATTTCATTTTACGCGCGAATGCGTCGCCTGAGATTATGGCTAAATGGTCGAATAACTTACAGGAACTTTGCGAGTCTACTCGTCTAGGTATTCCGGCAATCGTCGCTTCGAATCCGCGTAATCACGTGACAACGGATGCGTCAGTGGGTTTAAGTGTGGGTGTTACCGCTTTCTCTAAATGGCCAGGCGAACTAGGTCTAGCAGCGATGCGCGACTTTGATTTAACTCGCAAGTTTGCGGAAACGGCTTCAGCCGAATGGCGCGCTGTAGGTCTTCGTAAAGGCTATATGTACATGGCAGATTTAGCGACAGAACCACGCTGGGGGCGTGTGGAAGGGACTTTTGGGGAAGATGCAGATTTAGCTGCGAAAATGATCACCCAAATCGTGTTAGGTTTCCAAGGAAATAAACTCTCGAACACCTCTGTGGCGATGACCACAAAACACTTCCCTGGTGGTGGCCCACAGGAAGGGGGACAGGATTCCCACTTCGATTGGGGAAAATTTGCGCACTACCCAGGCGGCCTGTTTAGCTACCATGTAAAACCATTTAAGGCGGCGATTGCAGCGGGGACTTCTGCCATCATGCCCTATTATTCTGCGCCTAAAGGCAAGGAATTCGAAGAAGTAGGATTCTCGTTTAACAAAGCCATTATTCGCGATTCATTGCAAGGCAAACTTGGCTTCCAAGGGATCATCAATTCCGATACGGGACCTATTGAGATGATGCCTTGGGGAGTGGAAAAATTAAGTATTCAGGAGCGCTACCAAAAAGCCTTAACCGCAGGAGTGGATATCTTCTCAGGTGCAGCTGATCCGACAACCTTAATTGAGGTAGTGAAAAAAGGCCTGGTTTCTGAGGAACGGATTAACCAGTCCGTGGCAAAATTATTAAAAGAGAAATTTGACTTAGGGCTATTTGAAAACCCCTACGTAAATGTAGAGCAAGCGGTGAAGACGGTGGGAAATAAAGAGGCGGTGGCTGCTGCGGATTTGGCACTACGCAAATCGATTGTCTTGTTACGTAATGACGAAAAGCGTTTGCCTTTAGCGAAGAAAACCAAAGTTTATTTTGAAACCTATTTCCAATCCGGCAGGAACCCAGGCGAGGCCATCAAGGTATCAAAGCCAAATTACCCAGGTCTTGAATTCGTTTCAACGAAAGAAGAGGCAGACGTGGTATTGCTGTGGTTAATTCCTACCACAGGTGGATTATTCAGCTCGCAGGGTTCTAAAATCGATTTAAATCTGTCTAAAAATCGCATCGACGTGAATCACGTAAACGAGGTATTAAATGCCAAGCCTACCATTGTAGCCATCAATTACACGAACCCATGGGTGATTGAGGAGATTGATAAGGGCAAGGCGTCTTCGATCATCGCGACTTTTGGAACTACCCAAGAAGCATTGCTTGACATCGTGACGGGTGCCTATAAACCGACAGGGAAAATGCCCTTTACGACTCCTGTGAATCAGACGGCAGTAGAGAACAACAAATCGGATGTTCCGGGTTATATGGAAGGCCCGGGCTATGGCTTGTTTGCCTTTGGGCATGGATTAACGTATTAATGGAAAGGGGCAGAATTGCCCCTTTTTTTATATCTTTGGTTCAGAACATTGCGCGCTATGAACCCACATTTTCCCGCCTTCAAGCGGATCATCACGAATCCGGTATTATTCAAGTTTTTTGTATTCCAAAAACTGTCATCAGCCTTTTGGGCAGGTCTGTCCATGGCTCATTTTGATGAACAATCCTGTGGGGTTCGCGTAAAGCTTTCGTGGTTTAATCAGAATCCATTTCGCTCTATGTATTTCGCGGTGGAGGCGATGGCGGCAGAAATGAGTTGCGGGATGCTGGCTTTTGGGCAAGTGTACAAGCGCCAACCGGCGGTGAGTATGCTAGTCGAAAAACTCGAAGCGAAGTTTGTCAAAAAAGCGACGGGGGTGATAATTTTTACCTGCGAAGATGGGCTTGCTTTCCAACAAGCAGTCAAGGATGCCCTCGAAAATAAAGAGGGCTCAAAGCTCCTCTCTACTTCCGTTGGGAAAAATCAGGCGGGTGAAGTCGTAGCAGAATTCCAACTCACCTGGACCTTTAAAGCAAAAACCTTATAGGTTGTATTTCAAGCCTATTGTTGCAATCACTTGCCCATCTGTGAGCGTATAATTGCCAAAGGCTTTGGCCTGAAAATGGGCATTAATATCATACGAGATCGTCTCCGCTACACCCGTTAAATCTCCCACAGATAAGTAATATCCCTGGGTTAAAAATCCCCATTTATCGTGGCGGTAATTCGTATTCCCGGAGATCAATGTCACTTTGAAGTCCGAGTTTCGAGCCTGGCCATTTAAAATAAAGGATCCCACACTCATCTTTTTAGTTACAGGATAAGAAAGCGTTAATTCACGTCCGAAAAAGCTCGTCACCTTGTACTCCTCTGTCATCTGAAAGGCTGGAATATGCAGGCCCACTGTCGCCTTAAACTTCTTATCTATAAATCGATACCGGGTAAACAAGGCCACTGTGGTAGGCGTCATAGATTGCACACGCATCATGTATAACAAGGCGCCAGTCAACTTGCGTTTTGGATTAGTGCTCGCATTTATAATGATATTAGGCTCTTTCGAGGTAAAAGCGGGAATAAAGGAGAATCCACCTGTACTCACTTCGATGCTTCCGGTTTGCGCTTGTAAGCTTCCGATGGATAAAATAACAAGGCATATGGCCAATAATTGTTTCATTTTGATACATTAAGATTTTTAACGGGGCAAAGGTACACTTTTTCTTTCTGAAAACATCCTATGCGTTTTTTCAGTTAGTATTTAATGGCCAAAACTCCTATCCATATTGTCTGGTTCAAACGTGATCTCCGCTTTACGGACCACGAGCCTTTGTACCGGGCATTGGAATCTGATATACCGGTTTTGCTGGTCTACTTTTTTGAGCCTTCGCTGATAGCCTACCCGGATAGCGATATACGTCACTGGCGTTTTGTCCATGAATCCTTAATGGAGATGCAGGGACGTTTAGAGGACCGAAAAGGCATTCTTTACCTATTTCATTCCGAGGTGTTACCGGTATTTCAGGCGCTTTCAGAGCAATACGAGATTCGCCAGATTTTCTCCCACCAGGAGATTGGAAATGATGTGAGTTTTCAACGGGACAAAGCCGTGGCTGATTTTTGCTCGAGTAGGGGAATACGTTGGAAGGAAACGCCAACCGGCGGTGTAATTCGCCGCTTAAAATCGCGAAAAACCTGGCAACAACGTTGGGAAGAGACCATGCGTCATGAACCTTATTTAGTGCGCGAGAATAATTGGAATTTAGTGCGTTTATCAGCTGAATTTTACGAGACCTGGAAAGGTCCAGAACTTCCAATGGCCTTTAAAACTAGGAATACTGTCTTCCAAGAAGGTGGAGAATACTGGGGTTGGAAATACCTGAAAAGTTTCATCGAATCGCGGCATAAAGACTATAGTTTTTCTATTAGTAAACCGGAAGCGAGTAGACGGGGATGCAGCCGGATTTCTCCTTATTTAGCCTACGGAAATATCAGCATGCGAATGGCCTATACGTTCACGATGCAGCATTATAAAACGGCGGTAAATAAACGGGCGCTCTCTAATTTCATTTCCCGTTTACACTGGCAAGGGCATTTCATGCAGAAATTCGAAGATGAATCCCGGATGGAATTTGAGCCCGTGAATAAGGCCTACCAAGCGCTGGAGAAAGAGCGAGATGAGCGATTAATTCTGGCTTGGCAGGAGGGTAAAACAGGGGTTCCACTCATCGATGCGTGCATGCGTTGTGTAGTGGAAACCGGTTACTTGAATTTCCGAATGAGAGCGATGGTCGTGTCGTTTTTTGTGTTTAACCTTTGGCAGGATTGGCGGGATTTAGCGCATTTTCTAGCACGGCAATTTCTCGATTACGAGCCGGGCATTCATTACCCGCAAATCCAAATGCAAGCAGGTGTAACAGGAATTAATACCATTCGCATTTATAACCCGATTAAGAATTCGTATGCCCATGATCCAGACGGAATCTTTATTAAAAAATGGGTGCCAGAATTAGCCTCGATTCCATCTACCTTGATTCACGAACCTTGGAAATTAAGTGAGATGGAACAGACATTGTATGGGGTCAAAATAGGCGTGGATTATCCCGCTCCCGTCGTGGATTTAAGTGCGACGAGAAAAACGGCGTCGGACCAAGTTTGGGCGATGCGGAAAACGAAAAAGGCCCGACAAGAGGGGGCGCGAATCCTCGAAAAACACGTGAACAAATGAGCGCATTCCTGATATTTCCGCACCAATTATTTGAAGAGACACTCGCACAACAAGCGGATGTGTTTTACCTGGTTGAATCAAATTTATTCTTCAATCAATTCGCCTTTCATAAACAAAAAATACTGTTCCATCGGGCGAGCATGCGCGCCTTCGCCGATCGCCTCCGCGCCGCAGGAAAAACGGTGGAATACATCGATGCGCAAGATCCACGCGCCTCGGAAGTAAAATTAGCCGCGTCGATAACAGGTCCCATTTCGTTGTTTGACCCAAATGATTACTTGCTATTACGTCGGCTTCGCCGAGCAGGCGACATTCACATGTTAGCAAGCCCAAACTTCCTCAACACCGACATCGCTTTGTTAGGTGCACGCAAGCCTTATTTCCAAACAGCTTTCTATACCCAACAGCGAAAAGACCGCGGGATTCTGCTGGAGGCCGACGGCAAGCCTATAGGTGGTCAATGGACTTTTGATGCAGATAATCGAAAGAAAATACCGAAGAATACCTTCATCCCGGCACCTTTTCCGGAGACCGTTCCAAGCGATTATATCCTAGAGGCGATCGACTATGTTTCAGCGAATTTCTCGAACAATCCAGGTTCTTCCGAGCGACCATTTTCAGGGGCTTATTATCCAGTGACCCATACGGAGGCGCAGGCGGCTTTGGACCAATTCATTCTGGAACGCATGCCGCTTTTTGGGGATTATGAGGACGCCATCAAGGCAAATGAAAAGACTTTGTTTCACAGTATTTTGAGCCCACTGATTAATGTGGGATTATTAAATCCAACTCAAGTGATCGAACGCGTTGTGGCCTCCGCTGCTCCTTTAAATAGCGTGGAGGGATTTATCCGGCAGGTCGTAGGTTGGCGGGAATTTGTGCAATTGTTGTATCGGAAAATTGGGGTTCAACAGCGCACCACAAATTATTGGGGGTTTACGAAAGAGATGCCAGCCGCCTTTTATTCCGGGACAACAGGAGTGGAACCAATTGACCAAACAATTCGCAAGCTCTTAAAAACGGGCTATAACCACCACATCGAACGCCTGATGGTCCTGGGGAATTTTATGTTATTGTGCGAGATCAAACCGGATGCCGTTTATCGCTGGTTTATGGAGTTATACATCGATGCCTATGACTGGGTGATGGTGCCTAACATCTACGGCATGTCGCAATTCAGCGATGGGGGATTGATGACCACCAAACCCTATATCTGCGGGTCCAATTACATCTTGAAAATGAGCGATTATCCGAAGGGCGAATGGCAGGAGATTTGGGATGGTTTGTTTTGGCGATTCTTGGATAAACAACGCGAAACCTTCCGCAAAAATCCCCGTTGGGCGATGCTCATCAGTACCTGGGACAAGATGCCTTTGGAAAAAAGAGACGCCCACCTTAACCGAGCGGAAACCTTCTTAGCTCAATTGTTTGCTTAATTTATTCCAAAACGAAAAGAAACTATTGAACTCCCCTTGCAGACCGGGAGCTAAACTTGGATGCGCTTCCCGAACCCCTTGGAAATGGGCATTGATAGGGTGATCGCGGAAAATACCTTTTAAATTAAGATCTGCATATTCGCCGTAATAAACTTGAATTCCAGGTATGTTTTCTGCCAGCGATAGGATAAACTCGATCGTCTTAGGTGCCATCGGGTGCTTCGCAAAATGGCTCGGTTCTAGAACCAAAATGCGGTTACCGACTTCCCCCTCATGGAACGTGGGATCCAGCGTATAATGGGTATAGATGAAGGTGGGAATTCCATCGATTAATTCCAGTGGCTTTGTGTTAGGCGGGGTAAATGGGAGTGACGCTTCTACCGATCGTTGTAAATGATCGGGAACCGATTGCGAAGGCAAATCCTCGTAGTCAAAATCCAAGAAAGTCCCGCGTTGCTGACTCCCGGTGTAGCGATTGATATTCTCCTGATTCGCGTAATACAACTTATGGCTAAAGGTCCCGGCGCACCATTGCCAGCTCAGCGCATTACTCGCTAAATCCCCGTCCAACAAATGGTAATACATCCATTGGGCAGGTTCCAACCAATGGTATTTCGCCACATTGCAAATCATGGCAGCGAGGTACATGCGTAGGTGATTGTGTAAATATCCTGTGGCTGGGAAATTCTTTAATGCCCCATCTAAAGCTTGAATTCCTGTTGTGGATTCTAACACCGGTTTTGGGATTCCAAAGCGTTCTATTCCCTCCTGGGGATGGCGAATATCTTCGAAAATAGCATCGCCCTTTTGAAACCACGTTCGCGTGTAAAACTCCCGCCAAGCTAATTCTTGTATGAATTTTTCGCCTTGTGCTACACTAATTCCCCGGTCTTTTAACCGCTTCACGACTTGGGGTACGGTGATAAATCCACGGGATAAATAGGGGGAAAGATAAGACACTCCTCCGGTGATAAAGTTGCGTGAACGAGCGTATTTTTCTACGTCAAATCGATCGATTTGCGCGAGTATTTCTTCGCGTTTTGTGGAAAACTTCATTAGCGCTTACTGATTTTATTCAGACTGATGCTGCGTTGCAGCGTGCATTTAAAACGAGGATCTACTGCTACGCGTTTTTGCAGGTGTTTCGTATTCCGTCCCGCCATCCGTTTGCGCCACATGCGGAAACTCGACTCCTTGCTATGTAGGCGCATGAATTCAATGACCTCTTTTTCCTTCAGGCCAAACTGAAATTCGATCGCCTCAAATGGCGTTCGATCCTCCCAAGCCATTTGTATGATGCGGTCTATATCTTCGTCCGAAAACTTATTTGTTACGTCTGCACTTTTCACCACAATAGATGATTTGATCCCAATTCTTTTCCCACTTCTTGCGCCAGGCAAAAGGGCGATTGCAAATGGGGCAGATTTTGGAGGGTAAATGTTGTTTTTTAACGCCTTGCATAAAAAAAGGGCTTGCCTATGAAAGACAAACCCTTTTTTGGAAAGATTGTTTCAAACTAGAACAACTTCTCTGCTGGAGGAGTCGCACCCGCTAAGCGAATGTACACCGTCGCTTGTCCGCGGTGGTGTGTTTGGTGCTCAAATGCTTTATCGATCGCTTGACCACGCGTTACATCAAAACGGCCAAATAATTTAATTGACTCGCCTAATTTTGCATCCGGAGCATTTTTAATGGCATTGATGGCAAAATCATAGGCTGCTAATACTTTCTCCGTTACGCTTGCTTTAGCTACGTCATTCGATTTTTCTAACTCTTTTGCAGTAGGCACCACATCAGTAGCCATTCCTACGATACCATAAATAGCATCCGAAAGGTGTAGCATTTGGCCAGCAAAAGAACGCATTTCCTTAGTCGGCTTTAACGCATAACCTGTTTCTGGCATCGCCTCTAAATACTCTTTCGTGTAAGCGCGTGCGCGCTCCCAATCTTTAATCAAGTTTGCCTTAGGTGTTTGCGCCTGTAGGCTAGTGGCCATTGCTAAAATGGCAAAAAAGGTGAATAGTTTTTTCATGTTCATTATAATTTATAAGGGTTATTTACTCGTTTATTAACTGTTTTTACCAAATTACTTTTAAATGGACTTTTAGGAATAAGACCTGCTTTGTGGTGCACATCTGAAATAGGCTTTTGTTGTTTCGATAGCATTCCGCCTGAATTTGGTCGTTTATTGTTTTTCATCTTTATACATAAATCTCACCTCGCAAATACAACACGGCCTCCCCAGCAATCTCTACTCGATCTCCCAGCAATTTGCAAGTTAAGTCGCCCGTTCTTTGGGAGAGTTGGCGAGCTGTTAATTCAGTCTTCCCCAAGACAGTTGCCCAATAAGGTGTCAATGTGGTATGCGCCGAACCCGTCACAGGATCTTCATTCACCCCACAATTGGGGCCAAAAAATCGCGATACAAAATCCGTTGTTTCGCCCGGGGCGGTTACAATTATTCCGCGAACTGGATGGGTTTTCAAGGCCTCAAAATCCGGTTGTAATGCGCGGATTTCTGCTTCCGAATCGTAGACAAATAAGTAGTCGGTTTTCCCTTTGAAAACGGCACGTGGGGCCTGAGATAATCCGATCGCAAATGCTGAACTTAAGGATAATTCCGACAAGGTATCCACCGGAAAATTCAAGGCTAAAACGGAACCATTCTTTGTCACGGATAATGGACCGCTACGGTGTGAAACGAAGTTGACTTGGTCACCCGCAAAACCCAATTCTTTGAACAAAACATACGCGCTCGCTAAGGTTGCATGGCCACACAAATCCACTTCTACCGTGGGGGTGAACCATCTGATTTCATAGCGATCACCCGTAGGAACAACAAAAGCTGTTTCGGCTAAATTATTCTCCGCGGCGATGTTTTGCATCACAGCATCCGGAAGCCATGAATCTAATGGACATACGGCAGCGGGGTTGCCTTTAAATCGTTCGTTCGTAAAGGCGTCGACTTGGTAGATAGCGATTTTCATTAGGCTAAAATTACGGGATTTTCTTTAAATCCTTTAA
>JACCDJ011585425.1_pt1 | contig 41398 bp, 42 predicted proteins | sample 7444481 | NCBI WGS metagenome assembly JACCDJ01 (sample SAMN15323435, study PRJNA562643) | freshwater metagenome | isolation source: river surface water | place: USA:Blue River Watershed | collected 2017-08-15
ATCGAATGGATATTGAGCGCGAACGAGGTATCACTATTAAGAGTCAAGCAGTTCGATTGCCTTGGCGTTCTGGGATCGATGGCAAGGATTACATCTTAAATATGATTGATACTCCTGGTCACGTTGATTTCACTTATGAAGTCTCTCGATCGCTTGCTGCCTGCGAGGGCGCCATTCTTTTAGTTGATTGCGCGCAAGGAATAGAAGCCCAAACTTTAGCTAATCTGTATTTGGCTATGGAGAATGATCTCACCATCATTCCAGTTCTAAATAAGATTGATCTACCAGCTGCTCAACCGGAAAAGTTTGCAATTGAACTATCCAAGTTAGTGGGTTGCCAGCCCTCGGATTGCCTTCGGGTATCTGGAAAAACAGGTGACGGAGTCACAGAGTTGCTGGATCAGATTGTTGCCCAAATCCCGGCGCCTAAAGGCTCACCAGATGCGCCCGCGCGAGCGCTAATTTTTGATTCGGTTTATGACACTTACAGAGGCGTTGTTACTTACGTTCGTGTATTCGATGGGAAATTATCTCCAAGAGAACAGATCCAGATGATTTCAACCGGCGTGAAGCATGAGTTATTGGATATCGGAGTGATTTCACCGGAGCCAGTAAGTAGTTCTGGACTTGGAGTCGGCGAAGTTGGTTATTTAATCACCGGCGTAAAGGATGTTCGCCAATCACGAGTCGGCGATACCGTAACTTCCTATCAAAATCCGGCGAAAGAGGCGCTTTCGGGTTATAAAGATCCTAAACCCATGGTTTTCTCAGGCCTCTATCCAATAGATGGTGACGATTATCCAATGCTTCGAGATGCGCTCGATAAACTGCAATTAAACGATGCCGCTCTTGTTTATGAGCCTGAAACCTCTGCTGCTCTTGGATTTGGTTTTCGATGTGGATTCCTTGGGCTCTTGCACATGGAAATTGTCAGAGAACGATTAGAGCGCGAATTCAATCTCTCCCTAATCTCGACTGCTCCAAACGTGGTTTACCGAGTCTATTTAGATGACGGTAAGGAAAAAATCGTCACAAACCCGAGCGAATACCCAAACGGCAAAGTTGAAAAAGTATTTGAACCAATTATTAAAGCCACAATTCTCTCTCCATCCGAATTCATTGGAACCATTATGGAGTTATGCCAATCCCGTCGCGGTGTACTTGGTGGCATGGATTATCTATCCGAAGATCGCGTTGAAATTAGATATACCTTGCCGCTAGCCGAAATAGTCTTCGACTTTTTCGATCAATTGAAATCACGAACTAAGGGTTATGCATCTCTTGATTACGAACCTATCGGAGAAGCGGAAGGCGATCTAGTTAAGGTAGATATATTGCTACAAGGCGATACCGTTGATGCTTTTAGTTCCATAGTTCATCGTGAGAAGGCTTACCCATACGGAGTAATGATGACTGGGAAACTACGAGAGTTAATTCCAAGGCAACAATTCGAAGTTCCAATTCAGGCAGCTATAGGAGCGAAAATCATAGCTCGCGAAAATATACGAGCAATTCGTAAAGATGTTTTAGCAAAATGTTACGGCGGCGACATTACTCGAAAGCGAAAATTGCTCGAAAAGCAGAAAGAGGGCAAAAAGCGAATGAAAATGGTTGGCCGAGTGGAAGTTCCGCAGGAGGCCTTTATTGCTGCGCTCTCGACGAATACGGATGGCGAAGGTGGCAAAGGAAAGAAGTAACGGGAGCGCGAATCTCTCGTTCTATATTCATGTTCCATACTGCGTGAAGCGATGTGGCTATTGTGACTTCAATACATATACCCCAGGTGAACTTAATTCATCTAATTTAATTCAGATTACGACCACATACATTGATTCAGCCCTCAGAGAGATTGAGCAAGCGGCGAAAAAATTAGGGAATTCCCAAGTCGAAACAATTTTCTTCGGGGGAGGCACGCCTTCGTTACTTCCAGCAGAGGAGGTGGGACGAGTAATTACTAGAATTTCAAATCTATTTGATTTAGACCCGAACGCTGAAATAACTCTTGAAGCGAATCCAGACACTGTAACTAAACCTTTTTTGGATTCAATTAGAAAACTCGGCGTAAATAGAATCTCTATGGGAATGCAATCTGCAGTACCTCACGTATTGAAGGCGTTGGATAGAACTCACAACCCAGAAAATGTGGTCACAAGCTGTGAACTCGCAAAGGGCGCAGGCTTTGAACATCTGAGCGTTGACCTAATTTATGGCGTTCCGGGCGAAAGTATTGATGATTGGAAAACAAGTTTTGAATCAGCGATGGAATTACCAATAAACCATATAAGTGCCTATGCACTCATTGTTGAAGCGGGAACCAAACTTGCTGCCCAAATCAAGCGCGGTGAATTAACGATGCCACCTGAAGATGAAACTGCAGAAAAATATCTTTTGTTTGACGCCGCAGCCACCAGCAAAGGTTTTGATTGGTATGAGTTAAGCAATTGGGCGAAACCTGGCGCTGAAAGCTTACATAACAAGGCATATTGGAATGGAAATTCATGGTGGGGAGTAGGACCAGGCGCACATTCCTTTGTGAATGGTCGGCGCTGGTGGAACGTAAAGCACCCAGTGAAGTATCAAGAATTGATTCAACAAAACAAGTCACCTGAACAAGATAGTGAAGTCTTGACCATGGAAAACATCAAAGATGAATTTGTGATGTTAAGAATCCGCACCAGAGATGGAATTCAATTAGATAAGCTCTCTGATAAACAATTGGAAGTTGCCAATCAATTCAAGAAATCTGGGCATATCGAAAGTTCGACATGGAGTGATTCTCGCCTCGTTCTAACAGCAACGGGACGCTTGATAGCAGATCGAATAGTGCGAGAATTGTTGGTGTAGTAACTTCACTCCCTATGCAGACTGCAAACACGGTGATTGTCCTATTCCTGGCGGTTGTTTTCTTGATCGCTGGGCTCTCAAAAGCTAGCGGAAGCGCCGCAGGCTTATCTGGGACCAGAGATGTAAATGTTCCAGATGGTTTGGCAAGGTTAGTTGGAATGTTAGAAACTTTGGCAGCGCTCTCACTAGTTGTTGGTTTTGCACTTGATAATTTAGATCTACAAATTTACGGATTAATCACAATTTGGATCATTATGGCGGGCGCAATTTTCTTCCATTTTCGTTCAAATAAATTGCGGACCGCATTTCCTGCGATGCTTTTACTTTTGATCGCAACATTTGGGATAGCTTCGCTGTAGGTTGCTATGGAATCCAGACAGTTAGAAATCTTGCGTGCGATTGTCGAAGAATATGTAGCTACCGAAGAGCCAGTTGGCTCCAGATCTATCGCCGAGCGTCACGGTCTAGGAATTTCCTCGGCCACCATCAGAAATGAGATGGCAGTGTTAGAAGAAGCTGGTCTAATTACGCAACCTCATACGAGTGCCGGAAGAATTCCAACCGATAAAGGTTATCGACTCTTTGTCGATAAGTTAGCGAAAATAAAACCACTATCTGCCGCAGAACGTCGAGCCATTGAAACTTTTCTTGAAGGTGCAAATGATTTAGATGATGTAGTAATGAGGACGGTCCGCCTTCTTGCTCAAGTTACCAAGCAGGTTGCGGTCGTTCAATATCCCATGATTACAAAATCTAAAGTGCGTCACATAGAACTACTTTTGTTAACTTCAAGAAGGCTGATGCTCGTATTAATCACAAATACGGGCCGAGTTGAACAGCGGGTTTTAGAATTACCATATTCACTAGCTGAGAAATCACTTTCTGAATTAAAGACAAAGATGAATAATTTGGTTGTAGGTAAGAGCATGGCCGATGTCTCGAATTCTCTTGAATCGATACTAGAATCTTTATCTCGCGAAGAAAGAACATCTTCAGCGCTAATTATTTCAAATCTTATTGAGATGTCTCTGGAAAAGCCTGAAGAGCGAGTGGTGCTGGCCGGGACCGCTAACCTAACAAGGTCTGGAAGTGAAGTCTCTAGTGATATTCATGGAGTTCTTGAAACTCTGGAAGAGCAAGTAGTTCTTCTCAGGCTCCTTAGTGATTCAGGAGAGTCTATGCGTGTAAGAATTGGATCAGAACAACCCGAAAAAAGTTTAAAGACCACAAGTTTGGTAACAATGGGATACGGCAATGACGGTAATTCTTTGGGTGCGCTTGGAGTACTTGGCCCCACTCGTATGGATTACTCAACTTCTATGTCAGCTGTCCAAGCTGTGGCACGCTATGTTGGAAGATTCATAACGGATGGCAAGTAATGGCTGATCTGTATCAAACCCTCGGAATTGATCGAAGCGCCTCTCAGGATGAGATTAAACGCGCTTATCGAAAATTAGCCCGAGAGATGCATCCAGATGTAAATCCAGATCCAAAAATTCAGGAGAGATTCAAAGAGATTACGGCAGCTTATGAAGTTCTGAGTGATCCGCAAAAAAGAAATTCATATGATCGAGGCGGAGATGGTTTTGCCGGCGGCTTCGGAGGCTTCAGCGACATTATGGACGCTTTCTTCGGCGGCGGATCTGCGCGTGGACCAAGACCAAGAATGCGACAAGGTCAAGATGCGCTAATTCGAGTAGATATAAATCTGGGCGAAGCCTGTTTCGGATCGACAAAAAAACTAGCTGTTGAAACTGCAGTTATCTGCACCAAGTGCGGTGGCGACGGATGCGAGTCAGGAAGTTCACCAAAAACTTGCGATATCTGTCGCGGGCGAGGCGAAGTTCAACAAGTAACTCGTTCATTTATCGGGCAAGTAATGACCTCTCGGCCATGTGGAACGTGCCAGGGATACGGAACTGTGATTGCTAATCCTTGTCGAGAATGTGATGGCGATGGTCGGGTACGTTCTCGGCGAGAGATTGATGTAAAGATTCCAGCGGGTGTCGATTCTGGAAATCGAATTCAATTGAGTGGCCAGGGTGAGGTCGGACCCGGTGGTGGTCCTGCCGGAGATCTATACGTAGAGATTGAAATTGAGGAGCATGAATTTTTAGTTCGTGACGGCGACAATCTGCATCTCCAACTAAACGTACCGATGACAAGTGCAGCGCTCGGAAGCACTCAGAGCGTCGAGACTCTAGATGGTGAAATATCAGTTGAGATCAAGCCTGGCGCGCAAAGTGGTGATGTCATTCCAATAAGAGGTAAGGGCATGACTCGACTAAGGGGCGGCGGCCGCGGTGAACTTTATGTCCACCTAAATGTCGAAATTCCTACAAAACTTTCAAAGCCCGAAGAAGAGTTGCTTCGATCATTCGCGAGTATGAGAGGTGAAGCGACTCAAGCAAATCAAGTTCGCAAAGGAAGTGAAGGCGGTTTGTTTACAAAATTCAGAGATGCGTTAAGAGGTCAGTAATGCTTCCCTTATTTATAGTTGAAAACATTCCTGATCGCGGAGATGTAGTAATTGAAGGCGATGAGGCACACCATGTCGGGGTCGCGCGTATAAAAGTTGGCGAACGTATTTCTGTTACCAATGGAGCAGGAAGACGCGCAGAAGTTGAAGTGCTCGATATAAATAAGAGAAATGTTGGATGTCGCATTCTTGACGTAATTGATGAATCTCGGCCGAGAACTATTCTGACGGTTGCACAAGCCTTAACTAAGGGCGATAGGGCGCGTGAGACTATCGAATTACTTACCGAGGGAGGTGCTGACATCATTATTCCTTGGCAAGCAGCAAACTCCATAGGACAATGGAAAGAAGAAAAAGACGCACTTTCTAAATGGAAGTCATGGACTAGAGAAGCTACGAAGCAATCTCGAAGAAGTTGGATTCCTCAGATTCTCGACGTACATACAACTGCGCAATTGAAGAATCGAATTCAAGAGAGCGATTTAACTTTTGTTTTCCATGAATCAAGCGACTCGAAATTGAGTGAAAATTTTGATTTACAACCGCCAAAAGAAGTTACTTTAGTTATTGGCCCGGAGGGAGGCATATCTGAAGATGAATATGCAGGGTTTCTCTCGGCTGGTGCACGTGGAGTAAAACTGGGAAGGCCAGTATTTCGCTCAGCTCACGCGGGTGTAGCCGCGCTTGCGGCTGTACAAACTGGCTTCAAAATCTGGTAGATATAAACCATGGAATGTATTTTTTGCAAAATTATCACGGGTGATATTCCTTCGAAATTAATTTATGATCGTAATGAGATTATCGCTTTTGAAGATATAAATCCCCAAGCGCCCACCCATTTATTGATTGTCCCCAAAAAGCATTTTGAAAATGCGGGCGAGATTGCTGAGAGTAACCCCGAGACTCTCGGTGAGATGTTTAGAGTTGCCAAAGAGTTGGCAAACGGGCTCCCTGGTTATCGAACTATCTTCAATACTGGCGCGGAAGCAGGCCAATCGGTCTTTCACGCTCACCTTCACCTTTTGGGTGGGCGAGCCTTTGGTTGGCCACCCGGTTAGAATTGGAACGATGCCCAGCGCGCTAATTAAATTACCTTCCGATATTTCCAGCGTTTCTTTGACTGGGCCAAATGACTCTTATGTAAGGGCGATTGAACGGGCATTTCCGGAAGTTGTCACGACTGTTCGAGGTAATGAAATTTCACTAAAAGGTCCGGCTGACTCAGTCGCCAAAGTAGAGCGATTGGTCGAAAATTTCCTTGCGGTAGTTCGAGCGGGTCAACCACTAAGTGATGATGCGGTTAGAAGATCTATCTCAATGATTTTAGGCGACGGTAATGAAACTCCCGCAGAAGTTTTGACTTTGAATATATTGAGCTCTCGCGGAAAAACAATTCGCCCAAAGACTGTAAATCAAAAAAGATATGTAGATGCAATAGATAAAAACACAATAACTTTTGGAATTGGTCCTGCCGGTACAGGAAAAACCTATCTCGCCATGGCTAAAGCAGTTCAGTCTCTTCAGGCTAAACAGATAAATCGAATAATTTTGACGCGCCCTGCGGTAGAGGCTGGCGAGAGATTGGGTTTTCTACCTGGAACCTTGCATGAAAAGATCGATCCGTATCTACGTCCTCTTTTCGATGCGCTTCATGACATGTTGGATCCAGATGCAATCCCGCGATTGATGTCCTCAGGCACAATTGAAGTAGCTCCGTTGGCCTATATGCGCGGTCGCACTTTAAATGATTCTTTTATTATCTTGGATGAGGCACAAAACACTTCACCAGAACAGATGAAAATGTTTCTTACTCGTCTTGGTTTTGGATCAAAAATGGTAGTAACCGGAGACATAACTCAGATTGACCTACCTAGCCACCAAGAATCGGGTCTCTCAATAGTGCGTGGAATTTTAGATGGAATTCCAGACATCACCTTTATGGAGTTAACATCAGAAGATGTTGTAAGGCACCGACTTGTAAGTGAGATAGTCGATGCGTATGGACGATTTGATAGCAATAGCAATCGCAGCTCACGAAGAGAGAATAAGCCTCGCTCTCTCCGTAACGAGCGCTAAACTTCATAATTAAATCAATATGTATATTGAGCTAACCGATCTTACAAATTCAAATGCGGATACTAATCGCATAAAGTCACTCGCGGATTTTTCTTTAAGAAGCTTGGGGATTCATCCAGAGTCAGAACTAAGCATCTCGTTAGTAGATATGGAAGAGATGAGCTCGCTTCATATGCGTTGGCTCGATGAGTCAGGTCCTACCGATGTTCTTTCATTTCCTATGGATGAACTTAAACCAAATTCTTCATCAGATGGCCCTGGAATATTGGGAGATATCGTTCTATGTCCCGAGTATGCAAAGAAACAAGCCGTAGAAATTGGTCACTCTTTACAAGCTGAGCTCGAAGTATTGGTAGTCCACGGCGTCCTACATCTTCTGGGTTTTGACCATCGCGAAAATGACGAGAAAACAATGATGTTTTCGCGTCAGGATGAAATTCTGAGAGAATGGCGCTCTCGCCCATGAACCTAATTACCGTAATGCTCGTTGTATTGCTTCTACTTTTTGCTGGATTTCTCGCAGGCAGTGAAGCGGCTATAAATTCAGTTTCGCGCGTATATGTTGAAGAATTGAAGAAATCATCTCGTAGCGTCAATTGGGTCAGAAAAGTTTTATCAGAACCGGCACGATATCTGAACGTACTTCTATTTGTTCGAAAGGCTTCAGAATTAACGGCTACAGTTTTTGTCGCGCAAGCACTAATTGGTGAGATTGACTCTTTGAACTGGGCTTTAGCAATTTCAGTTTTCACGATGTTGACTCTCTCTTATGTTGTAGTTGGAGTCGGACCTAGAACGCTCGGAAAGCAACGTGCTGGTTCCTGGATTGTTCCAGCCAGCATCGCAGCTGTATTGCTTTCCAAAGTTTTAGGACCAATAACAGCGCTACTTATTGCTATCGGAAATGCCATAACTCCTGGAAAAGGATTTAAGAGTGGACCATTTGCAAATGAGGCAGAGCTTCGAGATTTAGTTGATCAAGCCAGGGAGCGCGGCTTAGTCGAAGAGACTGAGCACGAGATGATTCACTCGGTTTTCGAACTAGGCGATACGTTAGTTCGAGAATTGATGGTTCCCAGAACCGAAATGGTGTGGATTGAAGGAAGCAAAAATCTTCGGCAGGGTCTCTCACTCGCGCTGAGATCAGGCTTTACCCGAATTCCTGTGATAGGCGAAGGGCTAGATAACATAATTGGAATTGCTTACGTAAAAGACTTAGCAAAGAGAGTTCATGAATATCGCGAATCTGAAACTCAGGAGTTAGTCTCTTCACATATAAGACCCGCAACTTTCGTTCCAGAAACTAAGACGGCTGCTGATCTATTGAAAGAAATGCAACGCGACCAAATTCATCTTGCGATTGTGATTGACGAGTACGGCGGAACTGCCGGTCTCATAACTATTGAAGACATCATCGAGGAAATAGTTGGAGAAATCGCTGACGAATACGATGATGATGTAGAAGAAATTGAATGGTTAACTCCTAGCTTAAAAGCTAGAGCCTCTGCGCGACTTCATCTTGAGGATCTAGCAGACCATCTAGAATTTGAATTGGACGAAGAAGAACGCGAAGATGTCGACACCATCGGGGGATACATGGCCAAGAAACTTGGCCGCGTTCCAATACCTGGTAGTGAGATTGTGCTCCACGATTGGAAGATCGTGGCAGAGCGTCCAATTGGTAGACGACATCGAATCGGGACAGTTCTTGTGGAGAGAATCACGAAAAATAATCCCAATTCAGGCGAATCTGAAAATGGTTAAATAAATGAGAATTGTCCGTTTTACTCCTAGCAAGAAAACGTCGCTCGGTAGCGACCCTCAATTTGGCATTCTTGAAAGTCAAGATTCCATCCGATTGATTTCCGGAGATCCGCTTTACTCCGGTATATCGCCTCTTGAAGAAAAAATTAGCACTTCCGATGTGAAGTTATTGGCTCCAGTAATCCCAAGAAGCAAAATTGTCTGTATCGGCAAGAATTATGCCGATCACGCAGCAGAGATGGGAGGAGAAGTTCCTAAAGAGCCAATAATTTTCTTAAAACCAAATACCTCTGTTATCGGACCTGGCGAAGTAATTCGTTGGCCAGAAGATAGTTCCAGAGTCGATCATGAAGTTGAACTTGCAATAGTAATTTCGAGAATTTGTAAGGATGTACCAAAAGAAAAGTATTCGGATGTTATTTTCGGTTACACGATTGCCAATGACGTAACTGCAAGAGATTTACAGAAATCAGATGGACAATGGACCAGGGCCAAAAGTTTTGACACTTTCTGCCCTATCGGACCCTGGATTGAAACTGAATTTAAGCCTGATAAACAAAAAATTTCGGCGTATGTTGCCGATGAGCTCAAACAGTCCGCGCGGCTTGATCAGATGGTCTTTGACATTCCGACGATAATCGCCTTCGTGACTCGAGTTATGACGCTACTTCCCGGCGATTTAATTCTGACTGGCACCCCTTCTGGAATCGGGCCGATGATTCCCGGAAGTAAAGTCTCAGTCGCGATTGAGGGCATCGGTGAACTTGTGAATATGGTGGCGAAATGACTAATGCTCGCGAAGTGAGAACTAGATTTGCTCCCTCTCCAACCGGAGACCTTCATGTCGGAAATATTCGTACCGCCTTATTCGCCTGGGCATACGCTCGACACACAAATGGAAAATTAGTTTTTCGCATTGAGGATACTGACAGGGAGCGAGTTACCGATGAATATATCGGCCGCGCTATTGATACCTTGAAATGGCTTGGACTTAATTGGGATGAAGGTCCAGAAGTGGGTGGCCCATATGGACCGTATCTACAATCACAGCGTTTAGATATTTATAAAGAATGGGCAGAAACTTTTTTGCGTAACGGCGATGCATACCACTGTTATTGCACCACCGAGGAGCTGGAGTCGCGTAGGGAAGCGCAGCGTGAAAAGAATCAAGCACCAGGCTACGATGGAAAATGTCGCTCGATTAACGATTCTGACTTACAGAGATATCAGAGTGAAGGACGAAAACCTGTAATTCGAATGAGAATGCCAGATGGCGAAACTAAGTTTCAAGATTTAATCAGAGGCGAAGTCGTATTTGAGCATAAATACGTTCCTGATTTTGTCTTGATGCGAGCAGATAGCTCACCTTTATACACGTTAGCTGTCGCTGTTGATGATGTATTAATGAAGATTACTCATGTTCTAAGAGGTGAAGACTTACTATCATCAACGCCTCGCCAGATTCGTGTTTATCAAGCCATGGGTGTTACCGAATCTGATTTCCCGAAATTTGCTCATTTACCGTTTGTGATGGGAACCGATAATGCCAAACTATCAAAACGAAACGGCGAAGTCTCCATAGCGTGGTACCGCGAAGAAGGTTTCTTGCCGGAGGCAATCTGTAACTACCTCGCACTTTTGGGATGGTCGCCCGGTGATGATCGAGAGAATGTTTCTATGAAGGAATTAACGGAGCTTTTCACGGTAGAAAGAGTTAATAGTTCGCCTGCAAGATTTGATATGAAAAAACTAGAAGCGATAAATGGAGACAAAATCAGGGCGCTTTCTATAGAAGAGTTTTTGGAACGTTCCTTACCTTTTCTACTTCGGGAGAATGTAATTAGCGGAAATGAAAATGAGGTATCGCTGGTTAAACAGGCGCTACCAATTATTCAAGAGCGAATAATTAAACTCAGTGAAGTTGTTCCAATGCTTAGCTTTTTGTTCAAGAAAAAATTGGAATTTGATGAAGAAACAAAAAAGAAAATCAAGGAATCCGATTCGCAGAAAGTCCTGAAGAGCGCGCTCGCATCAATCGAAGCATTAAACGATTGGAGCCACACTCGAATAGAAGAGGCGCTACGAAAGTCGCTATTAGATGAATTAGGGCTCAAACCTAGAATTGCATTTGGCCCGGTAAGAATTGCTCTGACTGGTAGCCCGATTTCGCCACCACTTTTTGAATCTATGGAACTTCTAGGCAGAGAGGTTTCGCTTCAGAGATTACGGGAGGCAATTGATTAGCTAACTTCACGCTATTCTTAGCGCTTTGGGGTATGGGGTAATTGGCAGCCCAGCTGATTCTGGTTCAGCTTGTCTAGGTTCGAGTCCTGGTACCCCAGCAGAAAAACTTAATATCGATGGCCCCGTCGTCTAGTGGCCTAGGACTCTGGCTTCTCAAGCCAGCTACGAGGGTTCGAATCCCTTCGGGGCTGCCATCGTGATTACTTCTTTAAAAGGTGATCACTCAATTTCGCTGCTGTCGCGACAACAGCAGCGGCATGAATTCTTCCGGGTTGTCTTCCCAATCTTTCAATTGGGCCAGAAATGCTGACCGCTGCAATTACTTTGTTATTCGGCCCGCGCACCGGAGCAGATACAGATGCAACTCCTGGTTCCCGCTCGCCAACGCTCTGCGCCCAACCACGTCGTCGAACCGCAGAGAGTGCGGCGGCGCTAAATCTTGCGCCGGTAAGCGCTCGATGAAGTCGATCTGCATCTTCCCACGCAAGTAAAACTTGGGCGGCTGAACCGGCGCCCATTGTTAAAGCTGCTCCGACAGGAACTGAATCGCGAAGTCCTGAGATTCTCTCTGCAGCAGCAACACATATTCTCTGATCGCCTTGGCGCCGATATAACTGGGCGCTTTCACCAGTTGCATCACGGAGCGAGGTCAGTGCAGGTACGGCGACTGCCAATAACCGGTCCTCACCTGTGGCTGCTGCAAATTCGCTATTTCGAGAACCCAGGATGAATCGCCCATTTAGATCTCGCGCAACGAGCCGATGTACTTCAAGTGCAACTGCGAGGCGATGTGCGGTCGGACGCGCAATTTTGGTCGCCTTTACAAGCTCGCTAAGGGAATGTGGACCAGATTCTAAGACGGTCAAAATTCTCACCGCTTTATCAAGTACTCCGACTCCGCTATTCTTCTTGTCCATAATCTGATAATGCCATCTCAATAGGTGAGAAGTAAAGATGGACGGTTAGGAGGGGCGATGGGCAAGACATTGGCCGAGAAAGTTTGGAACGACCATATTGTGCGTCAGAACGCTGGTGAACCTGATCTTCTCTACATCGACCTTCATTTGATTCATGAAGTTACTAGCCCACAAGCTTTTGATGGACTTCGCCTTTCCGGGCGAACTGTGCGCAGGCCTGAATTAACACTGGCAACCGAAGATCACAACGTTCCAACAATCGACATCGATAAACCAATTGCAGATCCAGTTTCGCGACTACAAGTCGATACGCTTCGAAAAAATTGTGCTGAATTTGGCATACGAATCCACTCCCTCGGGGATGTTGAACAAGGGATTGTTCACGTAGTCGGACCACAACTTGGAATCACCCAGCCCGGCATGACCATTGTCTGCGGTGATTCGCATACTTCTACCCATGGAGCTTTTGGCGCCCTGGCTTTTGGAATTGGCACAAGCGAGGTTGAACACGTTCTTGCAACTCAAACTCTTCCGTTAAATCGACCCAAGATGATGGCGATAAATGTTGAGGGAACTCTCAAGCCTGGCGTTACATCTAAAGACATCATCCTTGCTGTCATTGCAAAGATTTCAACCGGCGGAGGACAAGGTTATATTTTGGAATATCGAGGAAGTGCCATTCGCCAACTCTCTATGGAAGCGCGTATGACAATTTGTAATATGTCGATTGAAGCGGGTGCACGCGCTGGGCTCATTGCACCAGATGAGATAACTTTTGAATATATAAAAGGAAGACCTCATGCGCCAAAAGGAAAAGAATGGGATGCCGCTCTTGCATATTGGAAAACATTGCAGAGCGATTCTGACGCTAAGTTTGATAAAGAGATAACACTTAATGCGGATGAACTTTCGCCATTTGTGACTTGGGGGACTAATCCAGGTCAAGGCGTTCCATTAAATGCCGCTGTGCCAATTCCGAGCGAAATTGAAGATGAACAAGAGCGAGTAGCTGCTCAGAACGCTCTTACCTATATGGATCTCAAGGCCGGCACCCCAATGAAAGCGATAAAGATTGACACCGTATTTCTTGGTTCTTGCACAAACGGGCGAATTGAAGATTTAAGATCTGCCGCTGAAATAATTAAAGGAAAACGAATTGCCGGGGATACTCGGATGCTAGTTGTGCCAGGTTCTGCTCGAGTCAGATTGCAGGCTGAAGCCGAAGGTCTTGATCGCGTCTTTTTAGATGCGGGCGCAGAGTGGCGAAGCGCGGGTTGCTCGATGTGTCTTGGCATGAACCCGGATCAATTAAAGCCAGGCGAGAGAGCAGCATCTACAAGTAACCGAAACTTCGAGGGTCGCCAGGGCAAGGGCGGTAGAACGCATCTGGTAAGCCCGCTCGTTGCTGCAGCTACTGCCATTAAAGGAACGCTGGCTTCGCCAGCTGACTTATAGGAGAAAAATGGAGAAATTCATTTCGCATTCGGGAACTGGAGTTCCATTACGGCGCAGCAATGTTGATACTGATCAAATCATCCCTGCCGTATATTTGAAGAGAGTCACGAGAACTGGATTTGAAGATGGCTTATTTGCTGCTTGGCGGAGCGATCCGGATTTTGTTCTCAACCAACCGCAATACAAAGCCGGAACTATCCTGGTCGCAGGTGTCGATTTTGGTACCGGCTCTTCTCGCGAGCACGCCGTATGGGCGCTACAGAATTATGGATTTAAAGTCGTGATTTCATCCAGGTTTGCCGATATTTTCCGCGGAAATTCTCTTAAAGGAGGGTTGCTGACCGTCATACTGCCTCAAAGTGAGATTGAAGGCTTATGGACCGCGATCGAAACTGACCCAAACACATCAATCGAGGTCGATCTGCAGTCGCGCGAAGTGCGCTACAACGGAAAAAAAGTAGGTTTTGAATTAGACGATTACACGCGCTGGAGATTGATGGAAGGTTTAGACGATATCGGTTTAACGCTCCGTAAAATTGATGAAGTTGAGAAATTTGAAAAAAATCGCGCAGTTTATAAACCGAAAACACTGCCTATTTTGAGTTGATAGAGTCTCAACTAAGAGTTGAGACTTTTCGTTTTTTGCCGTTAAAAGCGCAGAAAATCAATGGTTTTTCCCAATATCAAAGTTTGCTTTTCTTGCGACACACCGAAAAAGATGCGCAAAATAACGGTTTTTAGTGCGTAAATTGTGAGCACAGTTAAGCAAACGCTTAACTTTACGCGTAAATAAGGGGATTAAATGAACAAGACCCAGTTCATTGCTTCGTTGGCACCACACTTCAACGGAAGCAAGAAAGAGGCCGCCCACGCTGTTGAAATCGTTTTCGATTCAATCGTGCGTAATATCCAACGAGGCGAAGATGTAACAATCAACGACTTTGGTAAGTTCAAGAAAGTCGATCGCAAAGCTCGCAAAGGTCGCAACCCATTCACTGGTGAATCGATCATGATTAAGGCGAGTAAGAAGGTTAGATTCCTCCCAGCAAAAGCGCTGAAGGAAGTAATCTCCGGTGATCGCAAACTTGGACCTGCGCCAAAGCCAGCTCCAGTTGTAAAGCCAGCAGCCAAGAAAGCAGCCAAGAAAGTTGCTAAGAAGGCTGGCAAGGCTAAGAAGGGCAAGAAAAAGGGTAAGCGGTAAATAATTTAACGTTAAAGGCCACGTGCTCTCGCGCGTGGCCTTTAACTTTTGCGTTTAGGCTTCAGGTATGAGTGGCGATCGAATTTTCTACGCTCCTCCTAAAGGTAATCCGCTAGGAACTAATTGGGCATTCAAAATTGGCGCGGGCGTACTTCGGCCAATCTTGAATCTGATAGTCAAAAAAGATTGGCGCGGCGCTGAATATTTGCCGAAGACCGGAGCCGCAATTGTTGTCTGCAATCATCTCTCGTATCTAGATCCACTCACATTTACACATTTTCTATATAACAATGGCCGAGCCCCCAGATATCTTGGCAAAGAAGCAGTATTTAAAGTTCCATTCATTGGCTGGTTTATTAAATCTGCCGGTCAAATTCCAGTAAAGCGTGAGAGTAAAGATGCAGTTCTCGGTTTCGAACATGCGATTGCGGTGCTTAAAGCTGGTCATCTTCTTGGGGTTTATCCCGAAGGTACATTAACTCGAGATGAAAACTTATGGCCGATGCGCGCAAAAACTGGAGTTGCACGACTTGCGCTTCTAACAGGAGTTCCCGTTTATCCGTGCGCTTCTTGGGGTCCTCAAATCGTTATTCCGCCATACGGTCGCAAGATAAAACTCTTTCCCCGTACTAAAGTTTCAGTAATTATGGGCGAACAAGTAAATTTAGATAAATGGCGCGGCAGTGACAATCCTGCTGATATCGAAGCTGCGACTGATGCGATTATGGATGAGATAACTAAATTATTGGAAGTATTGCGAGGAGAGTCCGCACCGAAAAGCAAATTTGATCCGAAGAAATCCGATTTACCTAGAACCGGAAATTTCAAGAGGGCGCGATGAGGATCTCTATTCTCGGAACTGGTCAGTGGGGCACCACTCTGGCACAAGTGTTAACGGATGCAGGTAATGAGGTCGTGATCTGGGGTCGCAATGAAGCAGTTATTAATGAGATTAATTTTAAGCGCACCAATGAGCAGGCGCTTTCAGGCTTAACGCTCGCTGATTCAATAATCGCAACCAATAAAATCGAGGAAGCCTTTGAAAATATCGGCGCTCTAGTTTTGGCGATACCTTCGCAATCACTTCGCCAAAATCTTGTTGCCTGGAAAGAGATTTTCCCAAAAGGAATTCCAATAATCTCCACTTTGAAAGGTGTTGAATTGGGAACTCATCTGCGGATGACTGAAGTTATCCAGGAAATTCTCGAAATTGCCCCAGAACAAATTGCAATTCTTACGGGTCCAAACCTGGCAAGAGAAGTTGTTCTTCGCCAGCCAGTCGGAGCAGTTGCCGCAAGTGAGTCACAGGCCTTAGCCGACGCTACGGCACAACTTTTTAGCGCTCCGTATTTTCGCGTATACACATCTACCGATGTTGTGGGATGTGAATTAGCTGGCGCTGCGAAAAATGTAATAGCCCTTGCGGTCGGAATGTCGATAGGAATGGGTTTTGGCGAGAATACTCAAGCGCTTGTTATCACTCGAGGCTTAAATGAATTAACGCGTCTTGGAATGGCGCGAGGTGCGCGCCCCCTTACCTTTGTGGGTCTAGCTGGAGTTGGAGACTTACTGGCAACTTGCGGTTCATCACTTTCGAGGAATCGAACATTCGGCGAGGCGCTCGGTAAAACCGGATCGATGGAGAGCGCAGTTAAGAGCGTTTCATCAACCGTTGAGGGAGTCTCGACCGCCAGCTCGTTAGTTGAATTGGCACACTCGGTTGGTATTGAAGTTCCTATCATGGAAGCCGTTTCGGAAGTAGTTACTAATAAAATGACTCCAACAGAGGCAATCATTCAATTAATGCAGGTTGCTACCGGAGCGGAGATAGAAGAATCGTGAAAAAACGCGTTGCCATAATATGTGGCGGTCGAAGTAGCGAGCATGAAATCTCGTGCATTTCGGCATCCGGTGTAATTGCTGCAATCGATAGAGAAGAATTCGACCCAATTCTTATAGGCATAAGTAAGTCGGGCGCTTGGATTCTTCTAAAAGATGCAACTCATTTCGTTGGGGGAGAATCGGGATTACCTTCAGTGCCAGAAAATAGAAGTAACGTCAGCTTTGGTAGTAACGGCTTTTTCGCAGACTCGAATGATTCGTCAAATGTATCTCCGAATGTTTCTCTCAGTGTAGATGTCGTATTTCCGCTTCTTCATGGCGCCTATGGCGAGGATGGAACGATTCAAGGTCTTTTGGAAATGTTAAACATTCCATATGTTGGCTCTGGCGTACTTGCTTCTTCAGTTGCCATGGATAAGACTTTTGCAAAACCAATATATTCAGATTTTGGAATGAACGTTGCAGATGGAATCACCGTCCATCAGCGAGACTGGCGCGAGAATAAGTCTTTAGAAATAGCGAAAATATCTGCACTCGGTTTCCCAATTTTCATTAAACCCGCGAGAAGTGGATCTAGCCGCGGAACTTACAAAGTCAAGGACGCCTCACAGGTTGAGAGCGCAATTGATTCTGCCCATAAGTTTGATCCAAAAGCTATGGCAGAAGCCGCAATTGTTGGACGAGAGATCGAGTGCGCAGTTTTAGAAATAGATGGCAAACCAGAAGCTTCGGTCCTAGGTGAAATTAAAGTAAATCCACCACATGAGTTTTATGACTTTGAGGCAAAGTACCTGGATGGTTCGACTAGTTTTGAAATTCCAGCCAACCTGCCAGCCTCGCTAACGGAGCGAATAAGATCTGCGGCCGTAGCTGCTTTTTCGGCTCTTGGATGTGAAGGGCTAGCCAGAGTTGATTTCTTCTTAACGGAAGATGGCAAAATCATCATTAATGAATTGAATACGATGCCAGGCTTTACACCACGATCTGTTTTCCCCATGTTATGGGAAGCTTCAGGAAAGAACTATTCTGAATTAATAAGTCAATTAATTAAAAGTGCGTTGCAGCGCTCTCAAAACGTAGTTAGATAACCATGCTCGAATCTGAGCTACTTGATGAGATTAAGAAACTTTTTTCAAGGAGAAATGACTCTGTAGAAATTGGGATTGGCGATGACGGCGCTGTATATATACCAAAAGGAAAGCAGGTTGTCGTAAGTGATGTCGCGGTTGAGGGCGTGCACTTTAGATGCGATTGGAGCACTTACCAACAAATAGGAAGAAAGGTCACTGCCGCTAATCTTGCTGATATCTTCGTAATGGGTGGAGTTCCGAGATATTTATTGGTCGCACTCGTGCTTCCTGATCGCCACTTAAGCGGAGCTCTTGAAATTGCATCCGGAATCGCGAATGAAGCAGATCTAGTTGGTGCACAAGTAATTGGCGGTGACTTATCAACGGGAAATGAATTAACTATTTCCATAACCGCAATTGGTGAAGTCACGAATTCCGTAGGACGCGACGGCGCAAAAATCGGTGATCGCGTTCTTATCTCAGAATTACCGGGCGCCTCGGCAGCTGGCCTAGATTTCCTACGCAGCGGAGATGCAATCTCCAATAACACAATAAAAAATCTTGTAGATCAACATCTTGCCCCTTCGATAAATTATAAAAAATATAGAGATTCAATTGGGAAGTTTAATTCGGCAATAGATACCAGCGACGGCTTATTGGTTGATGCTTTTCGGATAGCTCAAGCCAGTAAGGTGAAAATTCATCTTTCCACAGAGAATTTGAAATCAAGCCAGCTTCATTTGCTCAATCCAGAACGATTTTTGGATTGGGTTTTAAGTGGAGGAGAAGATCACAAGTTACTAGGTACAAGTAACGAAGAAATTGATGGATTTACAGAAATAGGAAAAGTTGAGGCCGGTTCCGGCATTTACTTAGATGGCAATCCGATTTCAGTATCTGGCTATGAGCACAGATGGAAGGATTAGCGAGTTACTTTTCCGGCCTTTAAGCAGGAGGTACAGACGTTCTTGCGCTTGGCGTATCCGTTAATCAGAGTCTTAACTCGCTGAATGTTTGGATTCCAACGCCGTCTAGTGCGTCGCTTGGAGTGGGAAACATTGTTGCCAAAGCTCGGTCCTTTTCCACATATGTCGCAGACTGATGCCATGACTAAACTCCTTGTGAACGATTTTGAGAGCGCAAGATTAGCCGGGTATCGCTGATCTACGCCAATCAATGCGGGAATCGAGGGGCAATCCGGACTTTGGGGCGGTGCTATTGGAGAATGAAGCATGGTTGACCTAAGTTCCAAAGCGAGCCTCGTTGTGGGTGATCGAACCGCAAAAGTTCTATTTGAAGAGTTGGGCTTGGCAACAGTTGAAGACATTCTTCGGCATTACCCACGACGTTACGTTGTCAGAGGACAGTTAACCGATTTTCACTCTTTAAATGATGGTGATGAAGTCACAATCTTGGCACGGATAGCAAGTTGTAAAGTTAAAAAGATTCCTGGACGAAAGGGCGGGATTCTTGAAGTTGTAGTTTCCGACGGTTCAGAGAAACTTCTGCTGACATTCTTCAATCAAGCCTGGCGAGCCAAGGATTTACGCGAAGGCCGCGAGGGTTTATTTGCCGGGAAAGTGAGCCAATACAAGAATCAACGACAATTGGCTCATCCTGACTATCTGTTGGTGCCCGAAGGCGAAGATGCTCAAACTGCCGCTGATGATTTCGCCGGAAAATATCTTCCTGTTTATAAGGCAACGCGCAAACTTCCGTCATGGAAGATTGCACAATGCGTCTCCCTGGCGCTAGCAAATGTTGGCGATCTAGAGGATCCATTACCGGTTCAACTCCAGTCTCAATTAGATTTACCTAGCCTTTCCAAAGCTCTTCGAGAAGTTCATCAGCCGACAGATTTACTGGCTGCAGAAAAAGCTATTTACCGTCTTACTTTTGATGAGGCGTTAGCTATGCAACTATTTCTATTGCTTCGAAAAAGAGAAATTAGAAAAAATCAATCAAAAGTACCAACAAGATTAAATGAAGAATTGCTAGCTCAATTTGATGAATCGCTAAATTTCAAACTAACCGCAGCGCAATTGAGAGTTTGGAACGAGATTCGCCTAGATTTAGCAGGCGACTCGCCCATGTATAGATTGTTACAAGGTGATGTTGGCTCTGGAAAAACAATCATTGCACTGAGAGCTATGTTGTCGGTTGAGAATGGTCAATCAGCTCTATTGGCTCCGACCGAGGTATTGGCTCAACAACATTTCAAAACTTTCACTCAGTTATTAGGAAAACTGGCAAATAGAGGCGCTCTAGATGGCCCTATGGAAGGTGTACGTATTGCTTTGCTTACTGGATCGACTTCAAGTGCTGACCGTAGAGAAATCCTTGGCCTAGCCAAGAGCGGCGAAATAGATATTCTCATTGGCACACATTCGCTCCTAAACGAGGAACTCAAGTTCAAGAATTTGGAACTTGTTGTCATTGATGAACAGCATAGATTCGGCGTTGAGCAGAGAGACGTTTTGAGAAGTAAATCAGAGTATCCGCCACACATTCTCGTAATGACTGCAACGCCAATCCCCAGAACTGTTGCCATGACGGTCTTTGGAGATCTCGACGTGTCTACACTAGATGAACTTCCTTTGGGCAGAACGCCAATACAGACACACGTTGTAAATTCGCTAACAGAACCTAAGTTGATGGATAGAACCTGGCAGCGCGTCAGGGAAGAGGTTTCAAGCGGGCACCAAGTTTACGTAGTCGTTCCAAGAATTTCACCCACGGATGATTCGGATTTCTCTAATTTTGGTTTAAGTGGTGATGAATTGAAGCGAATAAAACGTCTTTCAGGCGATCCAGAATTGCAGTTCTCGCAGCCAGCAAGTTCAGTCTCAGAAATTTTCCCTAAATTACGCGATGAAATTTTAAATGGTTTAAGAATCGCAGCGCTTCATGGACGACTTAGCTCGGATGAGAAAGAGTCAGCAATGCGAGCATTTCAAGCTCATGAAATTGATGTTCTAGTGTCAACAACTGTAATTGAAGTTGGTGTCGATGTCTCAAATGCCTCAATGATGGTTATTTTGGATGCTGAAAGATTTGGCGTCTCACAATTGCATCAGTTGCGCGGACGAGTTGGACGCGGTCAAGTACCAGGCCTCTGTATTTTGGTTACTAGCGCTACCCCAGAAAGTGATGCTGCGCTCCGTCTCAAGGCCGTAGCCTCTACTACCGATGGATTTGAACTTAGCCGACTCGATTTAGAGCAGCGCCGCGAAGGAGATGTTTTAGGAAGCGCACAGTCTGGCGCAACTTCTCACTTACGACTTCTTCGAGTTATTCGAGATGAATCCTTGATTATCAAGGCGCGTCAAGTTGCTACGGAATTGATTGATTCCGATGAAGCGCTTGTAAACTATTCGGGGCTCCTAATTGAAGTTGATAAATTACGCCAGGAAGAACGCGCCTCATACCTGGAGAAGAAATAATGAGAATAATCGCAGGACTCGCTAAGGGGCGAAATCTAATTTCGCCAAAGGATGGCGTTCGCCCGACATCTGATCGCGCAAGGGAAGCGCTTTTTTCAACTCTGGAATCTGAATTTGGCTCAATCGCAAATCTAAAGTTTTTAGATCTATATTGCGGATCTGGCGCGGTGAGTGCCGAAGCTCTTTCTCGAGGAGCAGCTTATGTTCAAGGAGTTGATCGAGATGAAAAGGCAATCGAAGTCGCAAGGAACAATCATGAATTACTAAGTAAACTTCAAGGTGTTGGCAGAAGCAATATTATTCAAATGCCCGTTAAAAAATTCCTAGAACAAACCGCTCAAGATAAATTTGATATCGTATTTCTAGATCCTCCATATGACGCAACTATGAGTGAAGTAATAGAAGTTTTAAATCTGCTTTCAAGTGGTGGATTTTTAAAGAAGGGCTCAATAATTGCAATCGAGAGAGATTCAAAAAGCAAACCAATTCTTTGGCCAAAGGAGTTAACCTTGCTGAAGGAGCGTAAATATGGGGCGGCCACAATCTTCTATGCCGAGGCGTGTTAGCGTTTACCCATGAGAAAAGCAGTCTGCCCGGGATCTTTTGATCCAATTACCAACGGACATATTGATGTCATTGAGAGAGCGAGTGGATTATTCGATCAAGTAGTTATTGCAGTGCTCGCGAACTCTTCCAAGACAGGCTTATTCTCCATCGAAGAGCGGCTTGTTCTAGCTAAAGATGCAGTTGCTCATATCCCTAATGTAACTGTCGATACTTGGAGTGGACTTTTAGTTGATTATTGCAAAGCCAACAACATCGGAGCCATCATAAAAGGCCTGAGAGCGGTTAGCGATTTTGACTATGAGCTACAAATGGCACAAATGAATTTACAGCTTAAAGGAGTCGATACTTTATTGATGGCGACTAAACCTGCATACTCCTTCCTCAGTTCATCACTGGTACGCGAAATTGCTCGATACGGGGGCGATGTTTCGGCACTCGTACCAACCGGCGTCCTTAAAGAATTGAAAGCCCGTTCTATGAAGGGAAAGGCAACTGATGGAATCGCTTGAAAAGTTAGAGGCTGCGGTAACTTTAGTTAAAGAGTCGAGAGCAGTTCCATTATCGGCCTCATGTGTAATCCATAGAGGTGAACTCTTAGGCGTTCTGGATGAGATTTCCAAAGCGCTCCCGAATGATTTTGCTAGCGCAAAAAAACTTTTGGCTCATCGCGAGCAGATTATCGAAGAAGGTCGCCAGAGTGCGGAACAACTAATTGCGCATGCGCGGGAAGAAGTTGCACGGATGGTTGAGCAAACCGCCATAGTCTCCGCTGCCCGTGAAGAGGCAGCTCGACTAGTCGATGAGGCTCATAACAAAATCGAGCGCGAGCGCGAGGAAGTTGATGCTTATATCGATTCAAGATTGGCAACTCTAGAAGTAATTCTCAATAAGACTCTAGATGCTGTTAATCGAGGTAGAGAACGATTGGCTGGCGCAAGTGATAAAGATGTACTTTCCCAACTATCTGAAGATTAAATGGCAACTTCCCCTTTTAAGTTAAATCTCCACGAACTACCTAGGCGAGCTGGTGATTTCAAGGATTTCCAATTAGATTTTCCAGTACCTGAATCTATTGGCAATCCCATGATTGCAATCCCAGTTAAGACCCAATTGCTTATCAATCTCAGAGCGGAATCGGTATCTGACGGCGTTCTCATCTCAGGAACGATAAGCAGTAAAGCAGTTGGTGAATGCGGACGATGTCTTGATCCCATAGAGACGGTTATAAACCAGAATTTTCAAGAATTATTTTTCTACGAGAATCGTGCCGGTGAAGATGAAGAATTTATGATGGAAGGCGATATCGCTGATCTAGAAATCCCGGTTCGAGATGCTGTAATTCTCGCGCTTCCCATAAATCCAATATGCCGAGAAGATTGCCAAGGACTATGTAGCGGGTGCGGGGAGAAATGGGAAAACCTGCCTGCCGACCACGAGCATGAATTGATTGACCCACGCTGGCAGGGTCTCTCAGAATGGAAATCTGACCCTCGATTTGGCAGGTAGATAGGTCGTGGGAGATACTTCGCTTCTTCAAGTAAATTAATTAACAAAGGAGTCGGCCGTGCCATTACCAAAGCGAAAGATGTCGCGTTCGCGTACTCGTCACCGCCGTAGCTCATGGAAAGCCACGCCAGCTGCAACTGCAAATTGCAGCAAGTGCCAACAACCAAAATTGCAACATACGGCATGTCCAACTTGTGGCACCTATAAGGATCGCCAAGTTCTAGAGGTTTGATTCTGTCCCGGGCCTTTGATGAAAAGCTCGGGGTATCTATAAGTCCGGAGCGGTTAAAACTTGCGCTAACACATCGTTCTTATGCTTACGAATTTGGCGGATTACCCACAAATGAACGTCTTGAATTTCTCGGAGATAGCGTTCTTGGATTAGTCGTTACCGAAGAACTATATGAAAGATTTCCAGATTTAGATGAATCCCGGTTATCTCCATTGCGTTCTGGAGTCGTCAACATGCGAGCACTTGCCTCAATTGCTCGATCTTTAGAACTGGGTTCCGCGCTTCTAATTGGCAAAGGTGAGGAATTAACTGGCGGTCGAGATAAGAATTCCATTTTGGCCGATGCATTTGAAGCTTTAGTTGGAGCTATTTATTTGGATCTAGGTTTTGAGGCTTGCCGCAAGGTGATTCTTAATCTGATGAAAGATGTGATTGAAGATGCCATCACGCGCGGCTCCGGAATTGATGGAAAAACTGCGCTCCAAGAATTGGTTGCAGCCTCTGGTTGGCCGGCACCGGAATATCGGGTTACCGAGTCGGGACCAGATCATGATAAAAGTTTCGAAGCTGTGGCTATTGTGAACGGTAGTACATTTAATTCCGGACGTGGAAAAAGTAAAAGAGAGGCAGAACAAGAAGCGGCACGACTTGCGTATGAGGAATTATCTAAGAAGATATAGCCATGCCAGAGCTGCCAGAAGTTGAGACAGTTCGAAGAGGATTAGCTAAATTTCTTCCAAAATCGAAAATTAAGGATATCCAGGTTTTACATCCTCGGGTTAACCGAAATGGCGAGGAAAGACTTGAATCTGCGGTAGGGGCGAAAATAGAAAGTATAAATCGCCGCGGAAAATATCTTTGGTTTAGCTTAGATCGTGGCAATGCGATTGTAGGACACCTCGGCATGAGCGGCCAGATGCTTATCAAATCTAAAAACGAACCTATTTCACCCCATGTTAGGGCAATCATTAGATTTGCCGGGACTTCCAAAGAATTTAGATTTATCGACCAGCGGACTTTTGGTTGGTTAACGATTGATAGATTGATTTCTACGCCAACCGGTGAAATTCCCGAACTCTGTAGGCATATCGCGCAAGATCCATTCGATTCAAAGTTCAATCTAGACCAATCAATACAGAGTCTTAGTCAGCGGAAAACTGAGATTAAACGCGCACTTCTAAATCAAGAAATAATAAGTGGAATTGGCAATATTTATGCGGATGAAGCGCTCTGGTATTCACGTATTCATCCTGAGCGAAAAATTGAGTCGATATCCCAAAATGAATTACGCACTCTTATTAGAAATGCAACCAAAGTAATGAAGAATTCTCTGAAGCGAGGCGGAACTAGTTTTGATGATCTGTATATAGATGTAAATGGCCAGAGCGGTTATTACGAAGTTTCCCTCAAAGCTTATGGGCGCGAAGGTGAGCCATGTAAAAGATGCGGCACCGGTATTCGCCGGATCACATTTGCCAATCGCTCCTCTCATTTCTGCCCTCAATGCCAACGGGCACCTCGCAGAAAATCAAAAGTGGGCAAGAATCGGGTCGGAAATCGAGGCGGTAAACGCTCTTCCCGCTAAGTTATACGCGTGTATTTGAAGAGTATGACCTTGAAGGGCTTCAAGTCCTTTGCCGCTCCAACGACCCTCCGCTTCGAGCCTGGCATTACCTGCATTGTTGGTCCCAACGGTTCGGGTAAGAGCAACGTGGTAGATGCGCTTACTTGGGTTATGGGAGAACAAGGCGCAAAAAGTCTGCGCGGTGGCAAAATGGAAGATGTCATCTTTGCTGGAACATCGGGCCGGGCTCCATTAGGTCGAGCTGAAGTAGCAGTAACAATAGATAACACCGATGGCGCGCTTCCAATTGATTTCACTGAAGTAACAATTTCAAGAACTCTTTTTAGAAATGGCCAGAGCGACTATCAAATAAATGGTGAAAGTGTTCGCTTATTGGATATTCAAGAGTTGCTCAGCGATAGCGGAATCGGTCGTGAGATGCACGTAATTGTGGGACAAGGTCAGCTAGATGCGATTCTGGTGGCTAATCCTGAGGAACGTCGTGGCTTTATTGAAGAAGCCGCAGGAATCCTTAAACATCGAAAACGAAAAGAAAAAGCGTTGCGAAAGTTGGATTCCATGCAGACCAATATGTCGCGCGTTCAAGATTTAACCAATGAATTACGGCGACAACTTCGACCTCTTGGCAAACAGGCTGAAGTGGCGAAGAAAGCAGCTGTAATACAAGCTGAAGTTCGCGACGCGCGCTTAAGACTCTTAGCCGATGATGTAGTCAACCTTAAATCAACTCTCTCACTTGAAGTTGCCGATGAAACCGCTCTCAGAGAGCGACGATCAGAAGTGGAACAGAGCCTCGATAGGTTGCGAAATAGAGAAGTTGAATTGGATAGATTGTCGCTTGAAGAAGGTCCACAATTAACGGCTGCTCAAGATAATTACTATAACTTAACGGCACAACGCGAAAAATTACGCGGCACTCAGAATTTAGCCTCGGAGCGCGCTCGGTTCCTCTCGGAAGAAGTTGAAGAAGCTCGATCCAGTGGCAGAGATCCAGAAGTCATGGAGACCGAAGCGCGAGGTTTGCGCCAAGAAGAATCGGTACTGAGAGCATCGATACTAAATTCTCAAGAAGAGTTAGACGGTGCAAGTAGAAACTTAAGTGAATTAGAGTCACGACTTAAAGCAGAGGAAGATCGCGTTGCTGCCGCACTTCGCGCAATAGCTGATTATCGAGAAGGTACGGCAAGACAAGAAGGACATATCAAGAGTCTGCAATCTGCGATCTCCAGTGCAGCCGCGGAGATAAATAGATTGGATTCGGCGCTGGAAGAAGCAAAGACTAGAGTTGAAATCGCGCGCAAGGAATTTGCGGAATTAGAGAATCAAATCGCGGGATTAGGTGTAAACGAAAAAGGACTTGATGCAGATTTTGAAAAATCTAAGGCTGAGCTTCAGGATGCAAGAACTAGATTAGAGAGAAGCCAAGAAAGCCTTATCGACTCAGAACGTAAGCGTGCTGCCATTGGAGCCAAAGTCGATGCATTAAGACAGGCGACTTTGCATAAGGATGGCAGTGGGGCCCTTTTAAATAATGGTCGAGGTATTAATGTTCGAGGAAGTGTTGCTTCGCTTATAAAAGTTGAGCCAGGCTGGGAAGCCGCAATTACATCTGCTTTGGGCAATTTTGCTGATGCGCTCGTAGTCAATGACGATTCAAGTGCAATCACAGCTCTCACATTTCTAAAGGGCGAAAATGCTGGAAGTGCAGAGCTCCTAATTTTGGCGGACGAAAAACCAGCGGCTTATCAATACCCGGCAGATGCAACACCGCTAATCTCTAAAATCACTACATCCACCCTAGATGCGCTTCTGCAGAAATTACTAGCTGGATACATTGCAATTGACTCGCTTTCTGACGCAGAGCCGCTAATTCGCCGAAATAGCGATTTAATTGCTGTGACACGCGACGGTGATCTGATTGGCCGTGGTCGAGCCCGAGGTGGATCTGCCCGCTCATCGTCGCTAATTGAAATTACAACTTTGATTGAAAATAGTGAAATTGAACTCTCTAAAACAATTCATGAATGTGAGCGATTTGTTTTTGAGAGTTCAACGCTGCAAGGCGAAGTTCGAGATAAGCAGCGCCGTTATGATGAAGCTCTCGCTAAGTTAAATGAATCCGATGCTCGCATGGCAGGTCTAGCCGAAGAGATGGCAGCCGCAGGTCAGATCGTAAAGAGCGGAGTCGCCGAAATTGCGAGAATTGAAGGCTCTCTCGTTGAGGTAAAGAACAGCATGATTGGTGACCAATCAGAATTAGCGATAGCTGAACGCGAATTTGCTTCCGGGGATTTGCCAAGTTCTCCAGATACAAGTTTGTTAGAGAATCTCCGGGCCTCAGTTGCCACCGCAAGAGCTCTCGAAGTAGAAGCACGGTTAGGTTTAAGAACAATTGAAGAGCGCGCAACCGCGATTTCAGAACGTGCATCAAACCTCGAACAATCAGCGATAGCTGAACGAGAGGCAACCATCCGACAAATATCTCGAAGAGAGTCACGCGCTCGAGGCGCCGTTACCGCTCAAGCGATTGCAGACGCTGCATACGAAGCTCTTATACAGATAGAGAATTCAATTTCCCGAGCGAACCATGAACGAGCCAGATTAGAAGAATCTCGAAGCGCACGTGATGGTGAAATTCTCAGCGTGAGAGCTCAAATTAGAGATTTAGCAATCGAACTTGAACAGCTCACTTCAAGCGTTCACAGAGATGAGATCGCTAGAGCGGAACAGAGATTGCGAATAGAACAACTCGAAATCAAAGCCATGGAAGAATTTGGAATCGATTCTCAGGTATTAGTGTCTGAGTTCGGTCCGCAAAACGATGTACCTACCTTTATTGAAGATGAACAAGGCGAGTTGCAACAAGGAGAGCTTGTTCCCTTTAGAAGAGAACAACAAGAGAAACGACTTGCTGGCGCAGAAAAATCGCTGGCACTTCTAGGAAAGATAAACCCATTAGCGCTTGAAGAATTCTCGTCGCTAGAAGAGCGACTCAAATATCTAGCTGAACAACTTGAAGATCTAAAGAAGTCGAAGAAAGACTTGCTAGATATCATCAAGGAAGTCGATGACAAAGTTCAACAAATCTTCGAAGAGGCTTATCGAGATACCGCTCGAGAATTTGAAAAAATATTTGCACGTCTTTTCCCAGGCGGAGACGGTCGACTAATTCTCACTGATCCAAGTGATCTTCTGAATTCCGGAGTAGATGTGGAAGCCAGACCTCCTGGAAAGAGAATTAAACGTCTTTCTCTACTCTCCGGTGGAGAACGTTCACTAACTGCGGTAGCTCTTCTCATCGCTATATTCAAAGCCAGACCTAGTCCGTTTTATGTCATGGATGAGGTTGAGGCCGCGCTAGATGATGCGAACTTGGGAAGATTACTTGTCGTGCTTGAAGAATTGCGAGCAGCCTCTCAGTTGATTGTAATCACTCACCAGAAACGAACTATGGAGATTGCTGACTCACTCTATGGCGTGACGATGCGCGGCGATGGAGTTTCTGAAGTGATCTCGCAACGTCTACGCGAGGTAGAAACCGAATCGGTTTAAAAATGGGAAGGCTCGGCGATTTTTTCGCTAAATTCAATCGCACCAAGATAACTCCAGAAGAATTAGTTAACTTTAGTGAGCTACTAATTGATGCAGATTTTGGTCGCTCATATGCAGAACAAATATTAGAGGTTGCCAAGAAATCAGATGGTTCGAATTTACAGGAGCGGGTTATTGATTCAATTATCGAATCGTTATCTAAAGCTCCACGAAATCTCGCGTCTCATCCCGAAAGATTGACGACATTCTTAATTGCGGGTGTAAATGGAACGGGAAAGACAACTACGGTGGCAAAGATTGCAAATAAACTTAAACTCTCAGGCAAAACAGTAACTCTAGCCGCTTGCGACACGTTTAGGGCTGCCGCAGTCGATCAACTAACGACTTGGGCAACGAGGATTGGTGTACCAATAATTGTGGGTAAAGAGAATGCAGACCCTGCATCAGTAGCTTTTAGCGCTGCTGAGAAAGCAATTGAAAATGGAAGTGATGTATTAATCATTGATACTGCAGGAAGATTGCACAATAAAGAAAATCTAATGCAAGAATTAGGAAAAATCGAAAGAGTCGTATCGAAAGTTTCACCCATTGATGAAAAACTTTTTATTTTGGACGGAACTACTGGCCAAAATGGAATTGAACAGGCGAAAGTTTTCCATGAGGCGATCGGCATTTCAGGAATTGTGGTCACAAAACTCGATGGCTCAGCCGGAGGGGGAATTGCCCTAGCGGTCGAGCGCGATCTCCAGGTGCCGGTCAAATTGTTTGGTTTTGGAGAAGGCGTAGCTGATATCTCGGAATTTGATCCGGACCGCTACCTTCGAAATCTTTTTACATAGCCGTAACCGTCGGCGCGATTAGACGTAACCCTGCCTCTTGAGACTACGTCTACTCAATGGCGAGTGGATCGGCCCCCGGGCTAAAAAACCTTCTAGGTCTAGGAGTTTTCAATGAGTGAAGTTGTAATAAGTGCGGGCGATACCGCATGGGTATTGGCGAGTTCGGCGCTTGTCCTTTTAATGACGCCCGGCTTAGCTCTCTTTTATGGCGGAATGGTCCGCTCAAAGAGCGTACTAAACATGATGATGATGTCACTTATCTCAATAGGAATTGTCAGCGTCCTATGGGTCATTTATGGATTCAAATTAGCTTTTGGCTACGAGGCGAACTCGCCCTGGTATGGATCATTCTCGCTCTCGGGTCTCGGTGATCTTGTTAATGAATTAGCAAATAATGGCGGGATTTATCCGATTCCGATGTTGGCCTTTGCCGCTTTCCAATTGATGTTCGCAATCATTACTCCGGCGCTGATATCGGGTGCGATTGCAGATCGCGCCAAGTTTTTCTCATGGGCAATCTTTGTCGCAATCTGGGTAACTGTCGTTTATTTCCCAGTAGCGCACTGGGTCTTCGCTTTTGGAAACAAAGTTGGAGATGACGTAACCGGTGTTGGCTTCCTAGCAGGTCGTGGAGTTCAAGACTTTGCCGGTGGAACGGCGGTTCATATCAACGCCGGCGCCGCGGCTCTTGCGCTCGCAATAATTCTTGGTCGAAGAATTGGATGGCAACGAAGTCCGATGCGTCCACATTCTTTACCATTAGTACTTCTCGGAGCTGCACTTCTCTGGTTCGGTTGGTTTGGATTTAATGCAGGCTCTTCGCTAGGTGCAAATGCCATTGCCGGACTTGCTTTCATCAACACTCAAGTTGCAACCGCTGGCGCTTTACTTGGATGGATTCTTGTAGAGAAGATTCGGGATGGACATTTCACATCTCTAGGAGCCGCATCTGGAGTTGTAGCTGGACTCGTCGCAATCACTCCGGCTTGCGCATACGTTGCGCCTTGGGCTGCGGTAGTAATCGGACTAATTGCCGGTGCGCTCTGCGCTCTAGCAGTCGGTTTGAAGTATCGATTGGGTTATGACGATTCCCTTGATGTCGTAGGAGTCCATCTAGTTGGTGGAATTATCGGAAGTTTGGCTATTGGATTCTTCGGAAGTAGTGCGGTTAATAGCCTTGGCCTTGACGGTATTTTCTACGGCGGAGGGACAACGTTATTAGCAAAACAAGCCCTCGGAGTTGTAATCGTTATGGCATATAGCTTCTTCGCAACTTTAATTATCGGACTTCTTATCGAAAAGACGATTGGTTTCCGAGTTGAAAGCGATAAAGAATTGTCGGGCGTTGACCTTAGCGAGCATGCTGAGAGCGCCTATGAAATGGGTGGAATTCTTAAGGGAGGTCGGTAGATATGAAATTGATAACCGCAATTATCAAGCCACAGAAACTAGATGATGTAAAGAGCGCGCTTCGCAATATTGGAGTTCGAGGCATAACAGTCTCTGAAGTCTCTGGCGTGGGAAGACAAGGTGGTCACGTGGAGGTCTATCGAGGAGCCGAATACCCCATTGATCTGCTGCCAAAATTGCGTTTTGAAATTCTGGCAACTGAAACCGAAGTCTCGAAAATTGTTGATGAAATCGTTAAGAGCGCTTCTACAGGGGCGATTGGCGACGGCAAGATTTGGGTCACGGCGGTAGAAGAGGTCGTCAGAGTCAGAACTGGCGAAAGAGGTAACGCCGCGATTTAGTAGGCTCGTTTCATGTTCGAATCTCTCTCCGAGAAGTTCCAATCTGCTTTCGCAACTCTGCGAGGCAGGGGGCGGATCGGAGAGGGAGAAATCTCTGTAGTTTGTGACGAAATACGGAACGCTTTAATTGATTCTGATGTTGCCCGGACCGTCGCAGATAAGTTTGTTGAACGAATTCAACTTGAGGCAAGTGCAAATTTAGACTCCATCAAACAGAGCACAAATCCCTCCCAAGAAATCTACTCGATTGTTCAGCGCGAGCTCGTCGGAATTCTCGGCGGAGCCGGTCGCCGTTTAAAATTTGCGAAGAATCGACCGACGATAATCATGCTCGCTGGATTGCAGGGATCAGGAAAGACCACGCTCGCTGGAAAGCTCGCAAACTTCTTAAAAGAATCCGGCAACACACCACTTTTGGTCGCAGCAGACTTACAACGACCTAATGCAGTCAATCAGCTCTCTGTTATCGCAAATGGAATTGATATTCCTATTTATGCACCGCAACCAGGCAACGGAGTTGGAGACCCCGTTGAAGTTGCAAGAGAGGGAGTTGCGCTCGCTAAGGCTAAATTTCACAATGTTGTAATTATCGATACTGCAGGACGATTAGGCGTTGATGAAGAGATGATGGCGCAAATTCGTTCCATTAGAGATGTTGTAAAGCCTGACGAAATTCTTTTTGTTGTCGACGCCATGATTGGCCAGGATGCCATTAGAACATCACAAGCATTTAATCAAGGAGTTAATTTCGACGCCATAGTTATCACCAAGATGGATGGAGATGCCAAAGGAGGCGCTGCGCTCTCCATCACCGAGGAAACAAAGAAGCCAATTCTTTTCATCTCAAACGGCGAGAAAACTAGCGATTTTGACTATTTCTATCCAGAACGCATGGCATCTCGTATTCTCGGATTGGGCGATATTCAAACGCTGGCGGAACAAGCTAAACGAGTTGTTGATACGGATACCGCCAAGAGGTTGGAAGATAAGTTTCTTTCTGGACAGAGCTTCACATTAGAAGACTTTCTGGAACAGATTCAGGCTATGCAGAAAATGGGTTCAATGTCCAAAGTTTTAGGACTTCTCCCGGGTGCAAATAGCGCCTCCATGAAGAAACAATTGGCTGCTATCGACGATAACGAACTGGTTCGCACCAAGGCAATAGTGCAGAGTATGACTCCGCAAGAGCGTAGAGAACCAAAAATACTCAATGGATCGCGAAGAGTTCGAATTGCCAAAGGAAGTGGTCGCACCGTAACTGAGGTAAATAATTTGGTTGATCGCTTCGACGCGGCAGCCAAGATGATGAAGCAGATGAAAAATGGCGGGGGTGGTTTGCCGATGGCGCCACAGATTGCTAGACCCGTGCCCCCGAAAAAGAAATCTCGTTCCGGGAATCCAGCCAAACGCGCTCAGGAAGAGAGCCGTTAGCCTAAGAAATTGGGATTTCGCAAGCCACATGGCAGGATAAGGCTCCTGTTCAAGGGCCCTCTACCTCTTGACCGGCAACCAAAAAGTTCGAGCGATATCGCCTTGGCATCCCACTCTTGGCGCGATCATTGGACGAAACTAATAAGGAGCAAGCTTTGGCAGTAAAGATCAGATTGGTGCGTCTCGGAAAGATCCGCACTCCGCACTATCGAATCGTGGTAGCTGATTCTCGCAAAGCGAGAAACGGATTAAAGATTGAAGAGATTGGTCGGTATTCACCGGCCTCTGATCCTTCTTTGATTCAAGTTGACTCAGACCGTGCGCAACATTGGTTAAAGCAAGGAGCACAGCCAACCGAAGCTGTTGCTGCTCTCTTGAAGATTACGGGTGACTGGCAGAAATTTAAAGGCATTTCTGGCAGCGAGGGAACCTTAAAAACAATTCCGGCCCGACCAGAGAAGCGCGCGGCTTACGAAGCTGCTGTTAAAGCTGCGATGAATGAGCCAAAAGACGGCGCAACAACTATGAAGAAACGTGCTGCCGAGAAATTAGCGGCGAAGAGCGCACCTGCCGAAGTCTCAACTGAGCCTGTTGCAGAAACCGCTGAACCAACGCCAGCTGAAGTTTCTGTTGAAGCAGAAGCGCCTGCTACGGAAGAAGCCACCGCAACTGAAGAAACTCCTGCAGAGTAAAGATGATTGAAGAAGCTTTAGAACATCTTGTAAAAGGTATTGTCGACAATCCTGAAGAAGTTGTGATTACAGAACGCGATGGCAGACGCGGTACTACTTTAGAAGTTCGCGTGCACCCGGATGATATTGGCAAGGTAATCGGTCGCAATGGTCGTACTGCGAAAGCGTTACGTACGGTTGTCTCAGCTCTCGCAGGTAAAAGCGTGAGAGTTGATCTGATCGAGGCCGACGAAGCGCGCTAGTTGTTGCTGGTCATTGGTCGTATCGGCCGCGCCCATGGATTACGCGGTGAAGTAACTATTGAATCACTGACTGATAAACCAGAGTTGCGATTTCGTATTGGAAATCAACTTGAAACTGACCCATCAGATCGCGGACCATTAGTTATCGAAACATCAAGAGAAAATAACGGAATTGTCTTGCTCTCATTTACTGGAAAATTGGATCGAAGCGCGGCTGAATCTCTACGCGGTACAAAACTTCTTGCTGAAGTCAAAATTCCCAAACCTTCGGCAGGCTCAAATGAATTTCATATTTCGCAAATTGTTGGGATGAAAGCCAAGAAATCAGATGGGGAAGTAATTGGAGAAGTAGCTGACGTGCTAGATCATCCAGCTCACGATACTTTGGTAATAAAGACTAAGTCGGGCCAGATTTTGGTCCCATTTGTCACAAAACACGTTCCAAAAATTAATATCGACTCATCAGAACTGATAATTGATAATTTTGAAGGCATCTTATGAAATTTACTGCCGTAACAATATTCCCCGAATATTTTGCACCACTTAATCTCTCTTTAATTGGTAAAGCAATTGAGAGGGAAGCGTTAAGTTTTGAGACTATTGATTTACGCGAATTTGCTACTGGTAATCATCGCAGCGTTGATGATTCTCCATACGGTGGAGGCGCAGGAATGGTTATGAGTCCTGAGCCGTGGGGAGCTGCAATCGACAACGTTTTAGCTAATAATGGAGGAGAGATAGATCTAATATTTCCAACACCAGCCGGAAAAGTCTTTAATCAGAGAATTGCTGAATCGCTTTCGAATTCAAATCATTTAGTTTTCGCCTGTGGCCGTTACGAAGGAATTGATGCACGAGTTGTGGAGTTTTATCGGACTAATCCGAGAATTCGTTTACATGAAATTTCAATCGGAGATTACGTCATAAACGGCGGCGAGGGAGCAACGCTCGTGATGATTGAAGCGATTGCGAGATTGATACCTGGCGTAATTGGCAATCCAGAATCTCTTCTAGAAGAGTCTCATAATGAAATTGGGGAATTGGAATATCCGGTTTACACCAAGCCTGCCACTTGGCGAGGATTGCCGGTTCCTGAAGTCCTACTTTCCGGAAATCATGGTGCAATCGAAAACTGGCGCAAAGAGGCAGCTCGTAAACGTAAAGAGGGTCAAGATCGGCGGGAATAATTCCGACACGCCGCAGGTTGGGCAGGACATAGCAGGAGGTTATTGGGCATTATCCGCCCGGGTACCGAACTCTAAATACCTATACTGAAAAGGTGGTGAGAGATGGCAACAGATTACGACACGCCTAGGAAAACTGATGAAGAGCTCCACGAAGAATCTATTGAAGAGTTAAAAGCTAAGCGGGCAGAAGCGCAATCGGGTCAGATAGATGTTGATGAAGAAGATCCTGAGAATGTCGAGTTACCTGGTGCAGATCTTTCTGGTGAAGAGTTAGCGGTTCGAGTGGTTCCTCGTCAGGAAAACGAATTTACTTGTTCTAGATGTTTCTTGGTCCACCATCACACACAATTAGCTAGAGGCGAAGGAGCCAAGGCTATTTGTAAAGATTGCGCTTAGATATCTAAGTACCTCTTTATTGCTGCGCCGTTACGAGAACTAATTAACCAGTAAGGCGTGGGATCTCTGTCGTCGGATATGTAAACCTTGATTCCGGTCTTTATCCAAAAGCGAAGCGCCAGGTAGGCCTTGGGATTTAAAAGCGCTCCTCTTTCCTTTCGCATTTGAGGTTCATCCAGAAACTCAGTGTGACTGATGTATTTTCTCTCAATTCTTGCTTTTCCAACCCGCAAGTAATCCTGATCAACAGCTATTCTCAATGTAGTTCTTAATGAAGAATAAATAGTAAGGATTGTTAAGCCAAAGAATAAGACGAGAATCATTGTGTCCGAAAGCGCTACTCCGACCGCAAGGACGATCGAAATGTTGAGCGCAAATAGCGCAATCCAAATGCGTATCGGCCACCTAATTATTTCGCTCACATCGGTCAGATTACTTCAAGTTCAGGGTAATCTTCGCGCTATGTCAAAGGGTTTGAGTATCACGCCACCTCCTGGCTCTCAGGTTCCAAAGCGACATCCCAAAGCGCCGACAGAAGGCACACTTCTAGGTTCACATAATCAAGATTGTTTTGGTTGTGGTGCGTCTCATCCAACCGGTCTACACCTCACCGCGTATGCCGGTTCAGATATGACAATAACCGCCAAGTTCACCGTTTCCGAACATCACCAGGGTGCACCTGGACTAGCCCACGGTGGATTATTGTCGTGCGCATTTGATGAAGCGCTAGGTAAATTGATGTGGTTAATTCGAGAACCAGCGGTTACTGGAAAACTTGAAACTGTCTTTCTATTACCAGTTCAAGTCGGTAAAACTTTGTTTATAAAAGCTGAAATATTTGGACAAGACGGCAGAAAGGTCTATTGCCGCGCCGAAGGTCGCATTGATTCTGAAGATGGGCCGATTGCGGTCGAAGCTGCTGCCATTTACATAACTGTTCCATTGGAGCATTTTGTAAATAATGCTCCAGAAGGTTTTCGTGAGGCGCTCTTTGGTATCAATGGCAAGACGCCTGAGCTTGAGATAAATCCATGAAAGTTTTGATTAAGCGCTTAGATCCAGATTTACCACTACCGAGTTACGCCAAGCCAGGCGATGCCGGTGCAGATATCTACTCCAGAATTGATATCGAGTTAAATCCCGGTGAAAGAAAGTTGATTCCAACCGGAATTGCGATCGCACTTCCTCCAGGTTTTGCTGCATTTGTGCACCCAAGATCTGGTCGCGCAATAAAGGAAGGTCTCGGAATGGTGAACGCGCCGGGAACGGTTGATGCCGCTTACCGTGGAGAATTGCAGGTAATCCTAATTAATCATGATTCACAGAATTCGATAAGTATTAAGCGCGGTGAGCGAATTGCTCAATTAGTTATTCAAAAAGTAGAGCACGCGGAGTTCATTGAACTAGAGGAACTTCCCGGAAGTTCCAGAGGGGCGAGCGGTTTCGGCTCGACTGGTAAATCATGAGTTCGCCGAGCGATAAAGAAAAAATCCTAGCCGCATTCGGCGGGAAAAAGGGTTTATTCGATTCTGGAATACCTGCACTGGTTTTTCTTTTAGCGTTCAATGTTACAAAGGAGGTATCGCAATCGGCTCTAATCGCACTTTCTATAAGTGCGATTGTTACTGTTTTAAGATTAATTAAGCGTGAAACAATTCAGCATGCTCTCTCAGGTGTAATTGGTGTAGCCATCTGTGCTTGGATCTCGAATCGAAGCGGCAAGGCTGAAGATTTCTATCTACCTGGTTTATGGACGAACGCAATTTATGCTTGCGCATATAGCCTATCTAACTTAATTCGTTGGCCAGTCATCGGTTTGGTAATAGGACCGTTGGTCGGTGAAAATTTAATGTGGCGTAAAGATCCTGCTCGAAGAAATGTCTATATAAAAGCAACATGGATTTGGGTTGGACTTTTTGCATCCCGCTTAGCCGTGCAATATCCGTTGTATCTCTCAGAGAACGTCAACGCCCTTGGCACTGCTAGATTGATTATGGGCTATCCACTATTTATTTTGGCGGCATGGCTTACTTGGATTGTGATTAAGGCTGGCCCGTCTTTGAGAGAAGAGCTCAAGCCCAAGAATTAATTTGTTACAAAACAGCCTTTTATCAACTCTTCGGCGCTACTTGAGGCCACAAAGATAAGTTCGTCGCCAGCAGTAAAAACTTCATGTTGTGACGGAGTTAAGACGTGGCCATCACGAATAATTGCGGCAAGTGACGCATCTACCGGAAGTTCAATTTCCTCAACTGATTTGCCGATGCACTTAGCGGTATCCGGAAGCGTTATCTCAACAAGATTAGCTTCTCCGGACTTAATCGAAAAGAGTCGAACCACATCACCGACGCTTACTGCTTCTTCAACTAGAGCGGCGATAATTCTCGGAGTTGATACCGCAACATCTACCCCCCAAGAGGAATCAAATAACCATTCATTCTTTGGATGATTTACACGAGCTACAACCCTTGGAACTCCGTACTCTGTTTTTGCAAGCAGAGATGAAACTAGATTTACTTTGTCATCGCCGGTAGCGGCAACCATTACCTGACATTGATCTAGCCCCGCTTTATCCAGAGTTGATATCTCGCAGGCGTCAGCTAGAAGCCATTCCGCATTCGGCACACTCTCCATCTTTAGCGCTTTAGGATTCTTGTCGATCAAAAGGACTTGATGGCCGTTGGCTATGAGTTCTCTAGCGATGGCGCGACCGGCATTTCCTGCTCCCGCTATAGCGATTTTCATCGTTTTTCTCCAGGAGGATTCTTCAGCGCCGCATCGACATTTTTCAATTCATCTTCGGTAACTAGCAGATGTACGACATCGCCCTCCTGAAGTACCGAATGCTCATCAGGAATCAAACCTTCTCCTAAACGAGTAACAAAAGCTACTCTGGCTTTAGTTAATTTTTCTATTGAAATAACTTGATTTCCGAACCAACCTGAGTGAAGTGATGATTCGACAAGTTGAACTCGACCAGACGCGTCTTGCCATTGCGATTTCGCACCGGTTGGAAGAATTCTTCGCATGATTTGATCGGTGGTCCATAGAACTGTCGCTACTGTTGGAATGCCAAGTCGTTGATAGATTTCTGCTCTACCTGGATCGTAGATTCGAGCAACAACATTTTTAACGCCATAAGTTTCGCGCGCAACTCGAGCTGCCAAAATATTTGAGTTATCTCCATCAGATACAGCTGCAAATGCATCTGCTCGCTGTATTCCGGCCTCGATTAGCGTATCGCGATCAAATCCAATACCAGCGACAGTCAAGCCATTGAAGTCAGCCCCAAGTCTACGAAAAGCCTCTCGATCCTGATCAATAACAGATACTGAGTGACCTAGCGCTTGAAAATCTCTCGCTAACGTAGAACCAACGCGCCCGCATCCCATAATCACGATGTGCACAATGAGAGAATTTACACCCGCAATAGCGCAATATACGAATCCACGCAGGAAACTGAAATAAAACTAGGGGCGAAATGAACATTGGTGATGAACTGGAAGTTGAAATTGGTCCGGTTGCGCATGGCGGTCATTTTGTCGCGAGATTCGAGGGACGCGTAGTTTTTGTGCGCCATGCAATTACTGGTGAACGAGTCATTGCTAAAGTCACAGAGATTTCGAAAAGCTTTGCGCGAGCAGATTGCATAAAAGTTCTCTCACCGTCACCTGACCGAAGGGATGCTGAGTGCAGTTACGCAAGGCCGAACGGATGCGGTGGCTGCGACTTCCAACATATAACCCCGGCAAAGCAACGAGAATTTAAGACACACATCATCAAGGAACAGTTCCAGAGACTTGCAAATATGGAAGTTGACGTTCAAGTTGAGGAAGTGCCTCCGATTTTCGGGTGGCGGACTCGAATGGAGTTCAACATCAGCAAGAATCGAAGAGTTGCCATGTTCCAATCAAGAAGTAATGATTTAATTGAAATTGAATCATGCAAAATAGCCGATCCGAAAATATCAATTGACGCTTTAAATTCACAGAATTTGGAACCAGGATCAAAAATCGAAGTCGTGGTTGACGGGCTCGGAAATACTCACTCAGATCTGAGTAAATCAGATCGATTACCTTACGAAGTTAGCGGCCAGAAATTTGAAGTGTCACTTGAAAGTTTCTGGCAGAGCCATAAAAATGCACCATCGCTTTTGAGTGATGTTGTAACGATGCTTGCTGGCTATCGCGCCGGTGATCATGTAGTCGATCTATATTCAGGCATTGGAGTCCTAACGTCACCGTCATTGAAAGTTATCGGTTTAGGTGGACGATTAACTTTGGTAGAAGAGTCAGAATCTGCGATAAGCGATGCCAAATGGAACTTCGCTACAGCCAATAACGTGGAAATCTGTTCTGGCCGAGTAGAGAAAGAGATTCAGAAACTCTCAAGTTGCGATTTGGTTATCTTGGACCCGCCCCGATCTGGCGCTGGAGCAAAAGTTTTAAATGAGATTGTTCGTTTGGCTCCCAGAACTGTTATCTATGTTGCATGTGATCCAGCGGCGCTTGCCCGAGATGCTGGATATCTAGCGACTCGCTCCTATGCGATGGACACACTTCGCGCTTTTGACTTGTTCCCCATGACGCAGCATATGGAATGTGTGGCGAGGTTCATCAGAAGTTAGGGCGCCTAAGTAGAAGCGTGATTTCGAACCAAGTTAGGATGGGCGTATGAGCAAAAATTCCTTCGGAGCCAGAAGGGATCTATCGGTATCTGGTAAGACTTACGAGATTTTCGATATCACAAAACTCAACCAAGCGGCCTCGTTGCCGTTCTCGCTGAAGATTCTCTTGGAAAATTTATTACGCACTGAAGATGGCGCGAATATCACAGCTGCCCAGATAAAAGCGTTGGCGGAATGGAATCCAGATTCTCAACCCGATACTGAAATTCAATTCACGCCCGCTCGAGTAATCATGCAAGATTTCACAGGAGTTCCATGCATTGTTGATCTCGCAACAATGCGGGAAGCGATTGTCGAATTAGGTGGAGATCCAACGAAAGTTAATCCATTAGCGCCAGCTGAATTGGTTATTGATCACTCAGTTATTGCAGATAGATACGGAACTTCCTCAGCTTTTCAAGAAAATGTAGATATCGAATACCAGCGAAATACCGAGCGGTACCGATTCCTTCGATGGGGACAGACTGCATTTGATGAATTCAAAGTAGTACCCCCAGGTACTGGAATTGTTCACCAGGTAAATATTGAATATTTAGCTCGAGTCATTATGACTCGAGAAGTTGCCGGAAAACTTCGCGCTTACCCAGATACCGTTGTTGGAACTGACTCTCACACAACCATGGTCAATGGTTTGGGCGTATTGGGATGGGGCGTAGGAGGAATCGAAGCTGAGGCGGCTCTCTTAGGTCAGCCGGTCTCAATGTTGATTCCGCGCGTTGTAGGTTTCAAGTTGAAGGGGTCACTGCCTGTTGGAACAACAGCGACAGATTTAGTTTTAACGATTACTGAGATGTTACGTAAACATGGTGTCGTTGGAAAATTTGTAGAGTTCTACGGGCCTGGCGTAAGTGCCTTGCCTATGGCTAATCGAGCCACTATCGGAAATATGTCTCCTGAATATGGCTCAACAGTGGCCATCTTCCCAATAGATGAAGAAACGCTGCGCTATATGGAACTAACTGGTCGTAACCGTGAACAACTTGAGTTAGTCGAAAGTTACTCAAAGACCCTTGGGATTTGGCACGATCCGGATGCCACACCAAGATACTCAGAGCACTTAGAACTTGATCTTGCGACAGTTGTGCCATCAATAGCTGGACCAAAGAGACCGCAGGATCGAGTTCCACTCACGGAAGCCAAAAATTCCTTCCAGAAATCCCTACCTGGTTATCTCGGTGAGAAATCTGCGAATGGTGAAGTAGCCGTAAATGTAAACGGCAGAACTGGAAGTGTTAAACACGGCTCAGTTGTAATCGCCTCAATTACTTCGTGCACAAATACATCGAACCCGAGCGTGATGATTGGAGCCGGAATACTTGCGAAGAAAGCGTCGGAGAAAGGTCTCACCAGCAAACCCTGGGTTAAGACGACTCTTGCTCCTGGCTCTAAAGTGGTG
>JACCDJ011137165.1_pt1 | contig 41168 bp, 56 predicted proteins | sample 7444481 | NCBI WGS metagenome assembly JACCDJ01 (sample SAMN15323435, study PRJNA562643) | freshwater metagenome | isolation source: river surface water | place: USA:Blue River Watershed | collected 2017-08-15
ATGGTCGTGCAGTGCTGTAAGGGTGTGGAGTTTGCGACCAATAACGCACATCATGTGATGGCGCTTTACGGCGAGCATCTTGGCGATTATTTGAAGGAATTTGAGCATGCCTGATCCAGTAACCGCACTTGTCTCTGGTGGCAGCGCCCTGCTGAGTTCGTCTGCACAGCGTAGTGCTGCAAAGTCTGCTGCTGGAGCGCAGACGCAAGCCGCCCAGATGGGCATTGATGAGCAGCGGCGTCAGTTCGATGTGATGCAAGAGTTGCTGTCTCCTTATGTGAGCGGCGGCACGCAGGCATTTCAGGCGCAGCAGCGTCTGCTTGGGTTGGGCACTCCTGAAGAACAGCAGCAGGCTATTTCTGCGCTGGAGCAAAGTCCGCTCTACCAGGCTCAAGTGCGTCAGGGCGAGCAAGCCCTGATTCAGAACGCAGCGGCCACCGGGCAACTCCGAGGCGGCAACCTTGCTGCTGCTCTGGCTCAGTTCCGGCCTGCCATGCTGCAACAGCAGATTCAGCAGCAGTTCGCCAACCTTGGCGGACTGGCTCAGTACGGTCAAGCATCTGCCGTTCGCACTGGAGCAGGCGCACAAGTCGCTGGCACTAATATCGGCAATCTTCTTCAGCAGCAGGGCGCTGCTCAGGCTGGTGGGGCATTGGCCGCAGGGCGTGCGACTTCTCAGATGCTTGGCTTGCCTGCTCAAATCGGCGGGTATGCTGCTGGCAATCCTGCGTTTGCTGCTCAACTTGGCAACTTGTTTGGTGGGACTCAACCGGCTCCCACTACCCCTGGTTTCAGTGAAGCCATGTACGGCGGGATGCTCTAAGGATCAATCATGGTCGCACCGTTTAACTATGCCATTGATGTTGCAAGTCCGTTTGAGCAGGCTGTTGGTGGCCTGAAGCTCGGTGCGACTGTTGCCGATATTCAAGCCAAGCAGGTAGAGGCGCAACGGATTGAACAGGCTCGCATGGCTGCGGCACAAGAGCAGCAGCGGTTTTTCTCGCTTGAAAATCCGACTCGTCAGGATGTGATCCGTTACCTCTCGGTTATTCCACCTGAGCAGGGAAAACTTGTTGCAGATCAGATTGATGCGCTAGGCAAAGAAGGCCAGCAAGCAATGCTTCAAGTTGGTGGTCAAGCGATCTCTGCGATTACTGCTGGCAAACCAGAAAAAGCTGCTCAGTTGATGCGTGATCGCGCTGGAGCGGAGCGCAATCCGAAAAACGCGCAAGCATATGAAACACTTGCCAAGCTGGTTGAGGCGAATCCTGGGGATGCCTTAAAAATTGTCACGCCGTTTTTTGGTCTGTTGCCTGGTAGCAGGGATCTGATTGAGAACCTTGGTAGAGTCCAAGAGCAGCAATTTGCAGCAGAAAAGCAACCTGATGTGCTACGAAGGGCTGCCGCAGAAGCCACTCAAGCCGAGCGCCAAGTCCAAGAACTCGATATCAAACTTAGGACACTGGAGCAGGTCAAAGCGGCTGAGCTGCTCAGAGCGCAGAGCGATGCACAGAGGGCACAGGTCGAGGCTAAGTTTGCCGAACGCCTTCAAAATCTTGAAATTGAAAGAGGTAAAGCTCAGGCTGCTCGGGATCGTGCGGCTGCTGCCAAAACAGAAGCCGAAACTCTCGAACTGAAGGATCGGGCAAGCAAAGGTGAACAGCCCACCTACAACGCGCAGGCCGGTGGTTACATCGTACCTGTGTCAAAGGCTAATCCGAATGGTGGGTTCATTCCTCTGAATCAAGTAGTCGATGCCAAGTCTCAACAGGCTGCGGTTCAGGCACTCAAGACTGCCGGATATGACCCGGTGACCGGTAAAGATGACATTAGCGAGCTAATCAAAAAATCCACAGGCAGCACAGCCGGACTGTTGACTGACGAGGCTTACCGTTTTGTGGGCGAGAGCACCGCAGGCATGAAAGCAATTGCCGCTCTGGAGCCGATCGCCAAGCAGATGGCGATTGATATGCTTGGTGGCAAACTCGGTGCTGGTATCTCTAACGCTGACCGTGACTTCATCGTATCGGCGTTTGGTGATATCTCCAACCCAAGAAAAACCCGCGAGGAAAAGCTGCTTGCGTGGAACTCAGCAAAGAATCGGATGCTTACCTCGGGAATGTTGCCTCCTCCGACGAAACAGACCGCACCGACACCTGCACCGGGGCAACCCGCTGCTGCTTCTCCGCTTTCAAATCTGACAGACAGTGAGTTACTTAGGCAGTTGAATATTCCCGCTCCAGGGAGGCGTTGATGAGCCTCGAACTACTTCTCGAAGCCGAGCGCCGAGGGATTCTTCCGCCCGATAAATTAGAATTGCTTGCGGAAGCTCGTAGGCGCGGACTTGTTGGAGGTGCGTCCCAAGCCGAGCAGATCCCTGGTGCGCAGCCCCAGCAGGCGCAAGCCGCTGCCGCTGCACCGGCGGATCTTGTGGGGCCGACAACCACGCCTCTCGGTCTTGCTGGTGGTTTGGCTCGCGGATTGACTGGCCCGATGGCTGGCGTTACTGCTGGTGCAGCGGTTGGTGCTCCCTTTGGCCCTGGAGGTGCTGCTCTTGGTGCAGGGATTGGTGGCACGATTGGAACTTTCGTTTCGATGGTTCCATTTATCGATCAAAAATTGCAGCAACTGTATACCCAGATGGGGCTTCCTGTGCCTCAATCCGGGCTTGAAAAAGCTGCTCAGAAAGCTGGGCCTGCTCTTGTCGGTGGAATCTCCGCACCATCCGTTGTTGGTCGCGCAGCACAATTGCTTACCCGAGGCACACGCGCAGAAGCAACAGTCGCGCCTATCGCTGAAGCCGTTCGAGTTGGCGGTATGGGGCCGACGGGTGGTCGTACAGCACTGGAGCGTGTTGGTGCTGGCACTGTGGCCGGTACTATCGGTACTCTACCGGTTGCCGAATCTGGCACCGATGTCGCAGTTGGTGGTTTGGTTGGAGGTGTCACCCCGCCAGTATTTCGAGCAGGTGGTGCAGTTCTCGGTAGCCTCTACGACAACATCGTTACCCCGATGTTCAGACCAGCTACTGTCGCCGCTCGTCAACTGTATCAGGTTGCTGGAGGAACACCTCAAGCAGCGCAGGAGACGGTTGAGCAGATCCGTCGCGGGATGCAGGTTCCCATGACTCCGGGGTTCGAGCCTACGCTGCCAGAGCTTGTTGTTGCGGGTGGTGGTGAAGCGCCGATGAGCATGGCCGTTCTGGCCGAGCGGGTTCGTGGAGCATCACCACAGGTGCTGCAAGACACAACGCAGCAGATGAACCGCCGAGTTGGGGCGCTTCAAGCACAACTGGCTCGGGTGAACCAGCAGATCGACCAGCAAGGTGCGATGCTGCAACCGGGAGCGCTGGACGAACTGACTCGTACTCGGGATCAGATCCTCGCTACCCTCGACAACGAGCGTGGTCAGATGGAGACGGCGCTTCGAACATCTGCTGGTGGTTTGCCCAGCGCACCGCAGGCCGTCGGTGAAGATATCGCGGCCCGTGCGAACCAGTTGTCAGAGGAGTTCCGAGCAACGCAGGTTCGCCCTGCTTATCAGGCAGCAACTGAAGCTGCTGGTAACGCCCGGATCAACATCGACTCAGTGGTTGCAGAGGCTGAACGAGTCCTTGGACGTCCGTTGTCATCGTTTTCCCCCGATACTGCGCCTGCGATCGTTCGTCGCATCTTGGCGATGCGTCCAGCCGAGCCTAAACCGCAGCCTGTTGGTCGTGGTTTGATCTCGGGTCGTATGCAGCGAGCACCAGCGGGTGCGCCAGAACCTACCACGGCAACGCTGGCTGATCTGGACGATCTGCGCAAAGCAATCAACTCGGATGTGGTCGCCGCGAGTCGTGGACAGGGCACTCTCGCGGGTGTGGAGCAGCGCAACCTGCTCGGACTCCAGCGCACGATTGACGCTGCCATCGACAACTCCGATACCCTGCCGCAGAAGGCCAAGGATCTGTACGGAAAAGCACTCTCGACTTATCGAGAGGGCTACGCTCCCCGGTTCCGCGAGGGTGAGACTGGCAGGCTGCTCAAGGCTGGCATGTTCGGTGAGCAGCGGATCGAGCCTGCTCAGGTCGTTGCGCAGTTCACCAAGGATCGTGACGCTGCGCTCCAGTTCGTCCGTACCTTCAACAATGACCCGCAGGCGTATGACGCGCTGCGTCAGGGGATCTTGGGTCAATTTAGACTGGCTACTGTCGATCCTCAGACGTTGATGGTCGATCCCAACAAAGCTGCTGCGTTCCTTCAAAAGAACGCTGAGGCGTTTGGTGCGCTCGATGCCAACGGTCTTGGGATTCGCAACGCACTGACCCGTTTCGAGCAAGAGGCTACGCAAGCCAGTCAGGTGTTCGACAGGCTCAAAACTCAGGCTGCTCCGTTCAAGGACAAGCCTGCTGCGACGATCCTGACCAACATCCTGGATAACCCTGCGTTAATGGCGCAGGCGCTCAAACTCAGTGGCGCGGACGGTAAGGACACGATTCGTCGGGTGGTACAGACCCGGTTGAATGAGATGCTGACCCGGACGCCTGGTGGTGAGCCGCTGACTGAAGCGGGTGTCATGAGGGTCGTCAAAGAAGTGACCACCGATACCGGGGAACTCAAGCCCTCGTATCGTCTGGCGCTTGGCGATCAGTTGACCAACGAATTTGTGGATCGTGCGAAGGGGTTGCGCCTCGTCATTGAGACGGGTAAAGACCCGATGCTCAAGAACCCCAACGCAGTCGCTCCCACGTTTCAGTCAACCTTATCAAAGGCTACACCTGATCAACTGACCGACATCAAACTGGTTGTTGAGGATCTGAAGCGGGCCAATCAGGTTGCCGAGGCAGCACGCCAAGCTCGCAGATCAGCCAAACCCTCCGGCACCGATGTTCTTCGTGAGCAGGCCGAGGGTGCGCCGTTGCAGCCCGATAGACTGCAACTGCTCAATCGAGCGTACACCATCTTTCGTAATGTGTTTGTTGGTGCCAGGGATCGACTCAATCCGCGCATCTCTGCAAAGCTGGCAAACATGATTTACAACAACCCGGACGAGGCGATTAAAGTGATCGAAGATCAAATCGCCAAGGCACAAAAAGCGCAGCGCCCTGCTAGAATCAGTCGCGCTGTGCCGCCAGCGTTGGGTGCTGCGGGTGCGGGTATTTCCCGCGAAGCAATCGACACCGAGGAACAATAAATGTCCGCTCTCTCCGTCAACCCGCCTTTTCCGATCTTTCTGGACATTGACGGCCAGCCGCTCGATGCAGGGTACATCTACCTTGGCGTGGCGAATCAGGCTACTGAGGCCAATCCGATCCAAGCGTATTGGGATGCTACGCTCAGTGTGCCAGCGACTCAGCCGATCCTGACCAAAGCAGGATTCCCGGTCAATGCAGGCGTACCGGCTCGGGTGTATGTGAACAGTGACTACTCAATTGTGGTGAAGAACCGCAACGGGTTTCAGGTGTTCTCATCGCCCATTGCGACTGATCGGTTCAACGATGCGGTCGTGAACATTGACTCATCTGATATCACCTTCCTCCAAGCAGGCACCGGCGCTGTTGCACGCACCGCGCAGGCCAAGATGCGGGAGTCAATCAATGTAGCTGACTTTGGGGCCGTTCCCGGAACTGATATGTCGGCAGCACTTCAGGCCGCTGTTAACGCGCTGCCTGCTGCGGGAGGTGAGATTGTTATCGGCCCAGGCGCCTGGGTTCTCAACACGAACCCGACGGTCGGCACGAAGTCAATTGTCTGGAGTATTGACCCGGCCGCAACTTGGTCTGGCACCGGAGTTGGGACAGCACAGTTCCTGTCGATGGCGACGAACCCAAATCAACTCGCCGCTGGGACTCACATTAGGTCGCAGTCAACACTCCCCACGCCAAGTCTTATTGGTGGAATTGGCGCGTTTTCAGTTGAGATGTTGCAACCAAGCACCTACAACGGGTCAAGCGTGGCGCTGTACGCAGGCGCAAGCTCGGCAAGTTCTCAAGCGGTTGCTGATGTCTGGGCTATCAATGGTTTGGTAAAAGCACTGGCTGGCGCTACAGGAATTTTTCAGTGCGCTGAACTTGATGTTGATACTTACGCATCTGGAGCTACGACAAAAGGTATTGGTCTGAATGGTGTTGGTAATTACAACGCCACTGTAGGCGTCGAGATTCAGCGGGCGGATGCTACTAAATGGGCAAAGGCGATTCACATTTTGAATTCCTTGATTGGGGTTCAAATTGAACCGGCGGGCCTTAACATCGGTTTGCTCATCAATGGCCCCGTTGTTTCCTCTACGGCGGTCAGCGTTGGCCAACTTGCAAACAACGTAGACGCCGTTCTTATCAGCAGAAACACAAACAGTACGCCGACGGGTTTTTACGTCCGCTGCGTAAACGCAGATAACTCGGCAACAATTTTCAGCGTTGACGTTAATGGCAACGTAAATTCTGTCGGAAATATTGTCACTTCCGGCGGCATCCAAGGCAACATCGTTTCTGGGGCGAACATTCGGGCCACTACAAGCGCGGCGTCGGGCGGCGCAGGCACCATCAGTCTTGGTGCATCAACATCAACAACCGCTACAGCAGGCGCTCAAACGCTTCCTGCCAACCCTCTTGGGTTTCTAGAAGCCTACGTCGGGACAACGCTCGTAAAAATCCCTTATTACGCGGCTTGATTATGATCTCCTCCCTCCTCCGCTCCCGCACTGTCTGGTTCGCCATCCTGCTCGCCGCGCTGTCGGTGGTGCAGGGCTACCTGGGCATCTTCAAGCTCGACCCGCAGACTGAGATGCTGGTCGGCATCGGCATCAGCGCCATCGTCACTGTGCTGCGTATCATCACGACGCAGCCCATCTCGCAGAAATGAAAGGCTAAACCCATGTCAGCCGTTTCGGTCAATCCTCCTTTTCCGATCTTCACTGATACGGATGGTCAGCCTCTTGAGAACGGCTACATCTGGATCGGAACGGTCAACCTTGATCCGCAGGGCAACCCGATCAATGTCTATTGGGACTCTGCACTGACTCAGGTGGCAGGTCAGCCTATCCGCACTAGTGGTGGCTATCCTGTACGCAACGGCTCGCCTGCCAGAATCTATACCGGCAGCGACTACAGCATCCGGGTGCAGAACAAGAACGGATCGACGGTCTACAGTGCCAGCGCCTCAACTGATTTCATGAGTGCTGTAGATGTCTCGTTCCAGCCCGCTGGTGCTGGTGCGACTGCTCGCACAGTCCAGAGCAAGCTGCGCGATACCGTGTCGGTGAAGGATTTTGGCGCGGTGGGTGACGGTGTTGCGGATGATAGCGCAGCGATCCAAGCGGCTGTGACCGCTGCTGCTGCGGTCTACGTGCCAGCCGGCACATACGTCGTCAATGTAGTTACGCTTGACGCCAACACGGAACTTTATGGCGACGGCGCTGCCAGCATCATTAAGCAGTCGGCATCGTTTGCAGGCAACAGCCAAGGCTCTCTGTACGTTAATAGCGGGTCTGCTGGCGCACAAATAAACAATGTAATCATCCGTGACCTGCGAATTGAGGGCACGAATATTTCAACCCCGACGTTCAGCGAGTTCAAGCATCTTGTGTCGCTCAACGGCGTAAGAAACGCATTGGTTGAAAACGTCCAGTTCATTGGTTTCCAGGGTGATGGCCTGTACATCGGCTCTGGCATTGTTGCCGGCGACGAACGACACAACACTAACGTCATCGTTCGCAACTGTTTCTTTGATGGCATCAACAAAGAGAACCGCAACGGTATTAGCGCGATTGACTGCAATGGTTTGCTGGTAGATGGCAACTATTTCACTCGCTGCACCAAATCAACAATGCCGGGCGCGGTGGATATTGAACCGGACTCATACACTTTCCACGTTGTCCGCGACATAAAAATTGTGAACAACAAGTTCTTTGATATTGGTGGCAACGTCGGTGCTGTCTCTGTCTTTTTGCCTGGAGTAACGTACACAACAGCCCCAAATGGGTTTTTGATTCAAGGCAATTACATAGACACCTGCACCGCGTCTGGCGCTTTTTTCGGCTACAACGTGACGGGCGGCGTCACAGAATCAACATCCAATTTTGCGGTCAAGATTGTTGATAACACGGTCGCCAATAGTGTTAATCCGTTCAACATTGGAAATGCTAAAGATGTACTGATTGAAGGAAATAGTTTCCTAGGCTCAACGCAAGATGCCTTAATTTCGTTCAACACGGGCAACGAGAACGTTCTTGACTGCGCTGTAAAAGACAACCTGTTCAATGCCTGCGGATCAGTCTCGGGCAATGGGCTGTCTCTTTACAAATGCAGCCGAATTTCAATTGACGGCAACACATTTAAGGACTGCGGATCTGGCGTGCCGGGAGCATCCAATGCCATTGACTTCAATACGAGCAGCACATCTTCGTTTGTATCGCTGACCAACAACGTCTTTGTCTCCCCGACAGGCACGACATTGGTTGCTGTGCAAACAGAGGGTTCTCACACTCTCACGCCTGCCAGCAATACTTACCTCAATAACACCACCGGCTCGCTGACCGTTTCGTTCTCTGCGGAGAACAACGACTTTGCCGAGCGCACCTACAGCCCTGTGGTGACTGGATCATCAACGGCTGGAACTGGCACTTACACGATCCAGTATGGTCGCTGGCGACGTATTGGGAAGATCGTGTTTTTTCGTGTCGAGCTTGCTGTTGCTGCTGGTCATACTGGCACTGGCATGATTCAGATTGGCTTGCCTACGCTTGCGGCCAGCGCGCCAAACAACGAACAGACCACGGTGGCCCTAGCCGCGTCGGGCGTGTCAACAACGGGTGGGCACATCGGCCTGATCAACCCGGCGTTGGTTGTCAGTGGCAATGGTGCGGTTCGATGCTATTCCAACGGAACAGGTACGCTAACGCAGATAACAATTCCTGCTGGAGCATTTACAGTTAACGTATCTGGCTTCTACCAAGCCGCCTGACCATGATCTCCTCCGCTCCCGCACCTAACCCTATTCACCCCTGATCTCTGAACCATCATGGCTGACGTCGAATCGAGACTTATGACCCACCAAGCGGTTTGTGCAGAGCGTTACGCCGGTATCAATGCTCGGCTCAAGCGTCTTGAAACGATTCTGATCGGATCGGCTGGAGCCATCATCCTGCTGCTCTTGTCGCTCGCGCTCAAGCTGCGATGAACTTCGACCAAGCGTTCGCCAAGCTCCTGAATCACGAAGGAGACTTCTCAGATCACAGGGATGATCCAGGAGGGGCCACTCGTTTTGGCATCACTGAGGCGGTGGCTCGTCGGGTTGGCTATCGTGGCGACATGAGAGAACTGCCTCTGGATCTGGCAAAACGGATCTACAAAGAGGATTACTGGAATCCGATCCGCGCTGACGATCTGCCTGCTGATATTCGCTACATTGTCTTTGATGCGGCAGTGAACTCAGGCGTGCAGCAGGCGTCTCTGTGGCTTCAGCGATCCTGCAACGCTGGCTTGGATGGTGTCATCGGCCCCAAGACCATTGCAGCCGCCAACGCCGCTGACTGGCAGGATCTGAAGATGAAGTATTTGTCTCAGCGCCTGCGGTTTATGACTGAACTCAAAAACTGGCCTAGTTTCTCCAGAGGCTGGACACGGCGCATCTGCGACCTGATGGAGTCAAAATGAATCCACTCCTGATCGGCACTGTGCTTGAGGTAGGCAAAACCATCTTGGATCGTTTCGTACCTGATCCAGAGGCCAAGCGCCAGGCAGAAATGGAAATGATCCGAATGGCTGCTGATGGCGAGTTGAAACAAGTCATCGCGCAACTGGAGATCAATGCCAAGGAAGCGACTCATCCAAGCGTCTGGGTGGCCGGTTGGCGTCCTGCGTTTGGATGGTGCGGCGCAGCAGGGTTCGTCTATGCGACGATGGTTCAGCCCCTGCTGGCCTGGGGCGCTGCGATCAAGGGATGGCCTGAGCCTCCAAGCCTGAACCTCGATTTGTTGTGGGTTGTGATTACCGGGATGTTGGGGATTGGTGGCTTAAGAACAGTTGAGAAGATGAAGGGTGTTGCTTCGCGCTGATACGCGCCAGCAGTCTTGCTTTCCTGAACGTCCTGCGGATGTCGGTCTTGTGTGAAGGGACGTACTTGAACCGGGGATCTAGGATCGAGAGAGTCGGTTTCATTGTCTGCCTTTCTGTTGTCGATATTGTTTGACAGCGTTTCTCAGCGCCGTCTGGGTACTAGCCTTCTCATCGAGGGCTAGGGCTTGAGCCTGATCAAGAGTGTCTTGCATCAGGATTCGGTGGCACATCACAGGTGCGCCCTGCCCTTGTCGTCTGACTCGGGCATTGAACTGCTCATACAGATCCAGTGACCAGTTAAGCCCGTACCACACAAGGATGTGGCCGTTCTTCTGTAGTCCGTCGATCCCGTGACCCATAGACGCAGGGTGGCCGATCATCAGCGGACACTCACCGCTCTGCCACCTACGCATCGCTTCGACCAGTGACCCTTCGCTCTTGCAGTCGGTCAGGTTGATCGGGTTCAACTTTTTGAACCGCTCCATGATGCGCTGCGCATCAGACCGATAAGCGTAGGCGCACAGCACCGGGGAGCCTTGAGCCTCATCGAGAATCTCCTCCAGCGCATCGAGTTTCAACTCATGCACCGGCTCCCACAGCGGCAGGCCAGCGATCGGGTACATCGCGCCGTTGGAGAACTGGAGGCACTTGTTGGTCAGTGCTGCCTGATTGAACACCTCGATCTCTTTACCGCTGTCGAGCACCAGGAAGAACTCCTTTTCCAGTTGCTCGTATCTATCGCGCAGATCGTCGGGCATGTCGATCTCGACGTTGTTGATGATCAGATCCGGCAGCGGGTTGTAGTCCTCGGCGCTCATCTCCAGCGTGATGTCACCGATCAACTGCTTGATGATCGTCTCAGTGTCATCAAACGGCACCTCTTTGTACGGCCCGACCTTCTTGTAGAACCGGGTACGGAAGGCTGTCTTACTGGTACCTAGGCGCTTGCCCCCGTCCACTACCAAGAACTGACCATGCAGATCTTTGTAGCCGTTGGAGGCGGGGGTGCCGGTCAAACCTGTCGCCCAGTCGAACTGATTGGCGATCTTCATGAACGAACGCACCCGATCCGTGGTGCTGTTCTTCATCTTGCTTACCTCGTCCCACACGATGCCGTTGAAGGGCAGCGGGCGGTTCTTGCTGACGAAGTAAGTCTGTAGCGTCTCGGCCAGCCAGCCCAGTACATCGTAGTTCATCAGGTACACATCGGCAGGGCGCAGCAGAGCGCGGGTGCGCTGATCCTTGGTGCCCGCGACCATGCTGAACCGCAGATGCTTGGTGTGCTGCCACTTGAGCGCCTCCTGACGCCAGACCAGTCGGATCACACGAATCGGGGCGACGATGATCACACCCCGCAGGAAGCCAGTCCCCAACAGGTGCGCGAGACTGGTGAGCGTGATGACGGTCTTACCCAGACCCATGTCGAGCCAGAGCATCGACTGCGGGTGGCTGCACTGGTGGTTGACTGCCCGCTTTTGATAATCGTGGAGCAGGTTGGGAGTTAGCATCCCATCACCATCATGTCCACCATCGCTTTGCCGTCCTCCACGTTGTCCACCACAAAGACGGACACCTTATGCTGGCGCATCCTGTGATGCTCACGCTCCTGGGCGTCAGTGGGCTTTTGCCCTGTGCGTTTGAACTCGCAGAACCACATGCGCCCATCGGGTCGGATGAACAGACGATCAGGCACAGCGGCTCGCGCTGGACTGGTGAACTTGTAGACCAGCAGTCCTTTGGACTTGGCGTAGTCGCAGACCTTGGCTTCAATCTGTTTTTCGAGCACCGTTTGTCTCCAGTTCGATCAGTAAGTCGATGTAGTGTTTTGCTTTCTGAAGATCAGCAATGCCGTTTTTCTTTCTCCAGCGACACAGGTACTTGATTGCGTTCGCCTCGCAGAATGGTATGCCGTTGGCGTGGATGAACTCGATCGGCTGAATCGGTAGATCCTTGTAATGCGTGCCGCCTTCTTGTCTGTCTAGTGCGCTCATGCCAGTCTCAATGTCAGTTTCTCAATCTCTCGAACATAGAAGTCAAACTCCACAGGCAGCACGGCGTCCTTGATGTTGTTGCACACTTGGACACCCCAGCCGCTCTGAACTCCAATGCCTCGCCACTCGGTCTTACCCTTGAGCGGCGGCATCCACTTTTTAAGCGGCTTGCCGCCCTTGGCGACGTAGTAACGCGAGGTGTTCTGCACACGCTCCTCGCCCCACTGCAAGTAACTCGAACGAGGTACCTTGGCCCGCAGCATGAAATCCATGCGATCCGGCCACCGTTCCACCGTCTCGCGGATCGGCACACCTTCGAGTAGCACCTTCTCGGCCACCTTGGGGATCACCAGCGCCGAGGCGTCCTGGTGCCATAGCGCACCCCACTCATAAGCACCCTTGCGCTTGACTGCGCCGCTGGTGTACTGGGCCAGATAGTTATTCACATCCCGGATCATCATGACCCGGTAGACCGCTTCCTCAAGGGTCAGCCCGGTGCGCTGCTCCCAGTCAGCGCGAACCATGTCCAGGCTCATTTTTTGAGCCTTGGGTACGCGCACCGTGATGCCGTCGGTATTGATCTGCACGATCGACAGACCAGGGATCTTCATCAGGTTCTCGGCCAGCAGGCACAACAGCAGTTGCCCGTTGAGCGTGATGCTCATGGTGAACAGCGGGTCGTAGAACACACTGAACTGGTTGTTGCTGTCCCCGTAGACTCCGTTGAGCGCCAGCTTAAGCATGGCGCTCTCGCTGGACTTCTTTGGGTACTTCTTACGCTGCTCGAACAGCGACTTATAGATCGCGCAGAACTCTTTACCGAGGTGCGCCGGGTAGAACCCGTTTGTGATCGCCAGGTTCGGGTAGTACGAGGTCACATCCAGATCAACAACGATGTGCTCATCGTCTGACTCGATGACGGCGTTCTCCACTGAACCGTGGATGCCGCCGAGTCCAAAGACAAACGTGAACCCATCGATCGTGGCGGTCAGATCGGTAAAGACACCCTTTGTCTCGCTGATCGTCTGCTCTTTGAGCCACGCCAGTACTCGGTTGAACTCGGGCTGCTCGAACGTGATCCAGGGCAGGATGGCCTCGCGCAGCGCGATCACTGGGCGCTTGGTCTGCCGGGGTGTGCGCCCATCAGCGCCGAAGTCGTAGCAGGCAATCCCAGCCTTCTCCAACTCCAGCGTGAAGAACTCTTTGCCGATCTTGGTATCGTTGAAGTTGATCCAGTCGCGGCCTGGGTACTTGACGCACAGATCCTCGCGGAACCGGATCATGTCTGCTGTGTGGTCATAGAACCGCTTGGTCATCACGACATCGTGCGCGTTGTACTGCTTGAGCACCTCGACCTGCTCGCGGGTCAGCACAGTGCCCACAGGGAACGGCAAGTCCTCGATGCTGTCGGCTCGCATATTGAACTCCAGCGCCTTGAGACTTGTGCTGCGAGCCTTGTTGTCGAAGTGATGGATCTTGAACAGATCGACCTGCTCGACATAGCGATCAGTCGGGTTGACCTGATGCGCCCACCGATCGCCGTCTTGCGCGTCGATGATCGCCTGCGCCTTGGCGTACAGGGTCTTGGCGTCTGACTGACCCATCTTCATGAGTTGGTGCAGGATCGGATAGTCGAACCCAATCGAGTTGAACCCGACCATCCGAGCCTTGTTGTCAGCGAGCCAGCGCATAAACTCTACGATGCTCCGGGAGTCGTTGCGCCAGTCGCTCACCTCGAAGCACCACCGCAGCGGTGCCTGAGCGTGTTCGACCGTGAGCGTGAACACGTTTGGGTATGTCTCGCAGTCGAACACGAAGTCACGCATCACTGACCCATCATGAAGGGCGGCAAGCCCATCGGTGCAGCCTGTGCAGCAGGTTGAGCAGTGAACCCAGCGGGAGCGGCCTGCACCGCGCCAAACATGGCAGACGCATCAACTGCTCCTTCACCAAACGGCTTGTCGTCACCAGCGAACTGGATGGCGACCAGATCAGCCCGGATACCGCGACCGTGCTTGTTCTCCTGCAACCACGGCTTCACGGCCACATTGACCCGGCACCCGCCGTACATGGCACGGGTAAGCGCCTGGTACTGCATCGTGTTGGTCGGGTCGATCGGTGAACCGTCAGCCTGGATGATCTGCGGCGGGCTGTCACGGCCAGCAGTGACATACAGGTTGCCAGCGTACCCATCGTAGGGCTGGAAGGTCTTGCTGTTGACCTTCTGATTACCGTCACCAAAGCAGCGCAGCTTGCGATCCCCGTTGATCATCTGCATGACCTGGGTAGCGTGCTCCTTCCACTTCGCAAGGGCCATCTCATTGACCTTGGTCATAAAGGCTTTGAAGCCAGCATGGTCGGCGGGCATGATGAAGTCGGCGCTGTAGGAGACACGCTCCTTACCCGTCTCCGGGCTGACCTTGCGCTGGGGTTCAGCGAGGTGGGGGAATGACAGGCGAACGTTCGAGAGAAATACGATGTCAGACATTACGATTACCTTTCAAGAAAGCCACGAGGGCAGGGGTTCGGCAGCGGGTGCTGCCTCAACAGCGCCAAACAGCGGCGCAGCGTTCAGTTCGACAGCCGGACGGTTGTCGGATTCAAGGGCTACGGTGAGAGTCCCGGCGAGCTTGGTGATGTACTCAGTCTCCATGCGCTTCAATTGACGCTCTGACAGACTGACCTTCTCGCCCTTCTTCTCCCAGGTCAGCTTCTCGGCCTTGGCTGGGGAGACGAGCTTCGTCTCATAGATCGCGGTCTTGGGGATGCCCATCGCCACCAACTTCTCGGCCATCTCAGCCTCGGGTAGAGACCACACCCGTGAGCCTCGCCCATTGACCAGCTTCAACCCAGCGACGGGTTGACCGGCCTTCAGGCGACGCAGTGCCTCCTTCTCCACACCTTCGAGGAGTTGGCGGACAAGGGGTGCTGCCTCCATGATCTGAGTGATCTGCTGATCGCTCATCGTTGTGGGATCTTTGTCAGCAGACTGCTGCGCGAGATCCATCGCTTGCGGCTTAAACATTACGCTTACCTCTGACAGTGCCTTTTCAGCGAGGGCAGGGCACGCCCCTTTCGCGGCACAGTATTGACACTGCTTTTCACCGGGCAAAAGGGGAGCCTGCGGATCGTCGGTTGCTCTGGCCTCACGGTTCAGAACTTCGATGCGATCTAAGAGGTACTTTACACTAACCTCCCAGGTCGCAACGGGTGACATGCCCTTGAGCACAAGTTTCGGCTGCACGATCGTCATGCGAACCGTGTGCCAGGCATATTGCTCAGGAACGTTGTAGCCGAGCTTGCACCCGGCCAGCACACCGATGGCGTACTGCTCCAGTTGCAGGTTGCCCTCAGCCTCAACGACACCCATGCCATCCTTGTAGTCGATCAACTCCAGGATGCCGCTGCCGATGATCTGAACGTCCACGGTGCCTGACAGATCATCGCGCTGCGTGAACCACTGAGGATCGACTCGCGTCTCGGAGATCACCTCGCACAGACCATTGAACTCAGCGACCCTTGAGGTGATGTAGTCCACAGCGACCTTCACCCGTGCAGCACGCTCACGATCGACGGTGAACTCACCTTCGTGATCCTTGAGGACGTAGCCCTCGCGGTCGTGCGGGTTCGCCAGACCGTTCTTGATCGACCACTCCAGCAGCGTATGACTATGGGTGCCGTCGATGGCAGCGGGGCCAGAGGCAGGCTCGGGGTACTTCGCCTCCTCGCGGACACTACCGGGACAGGGTGCCCAGCGGTGCCGCTTGGAGGGCGACAGGGCGGCGTGGGCGCTCATGCCTTGAGCGCCTCGATGCCAGCGTACAGGGCAGCGTAGTGCTCGGGCTTGACATCATTGATGTTCTGGTAGCCCAGACCCACCAGGACGCCCTGCATCTGCGCACCCTTCTGCGGCCCAAGAACCTTGTAGGACGACATGACGTAATCAATCAGCCCCTTGCCGTCAGTGAACGGAGCACCAGCGGCAGGAGCAGCAGCGGGTGCCTCGAACTTGGGAGGCGGGGGCATAACAGGAGCCGGTTCAACGGCGGGAGGTGCGACGGGGGCAGGGGCGACCACGGGTGCGGGAGCCGCTACGGGTGCGGGAGCAGCCACAGGAGCAGCTTCGAGTTTGGCAGTCAATGCGACAACTGCGGCGGTGAGGGCTTCGATCTTTGCTTCGAGGGACATCTCAAGACTCCAAGGGTTTACGTTTTACACGGGGGCGGAAGTCGATTCGATCTTCGATGAACGCATCGACAAGCACACGAAGCACCTCAGACGGCCACATCTCCATCGACGCCGCCCGGTTGTTGAACGCCTCCCTTGTTTTAGGGGTGACTCTGACAGCCAGCAGTGCGGTTTTGGTAGGTGGTTTCATGATCTTTCGGTGAGTCGAGTTGCAAAGGTTACACAGGTGTTGTACGCTTGTCAAACACTTTCACAGGAGCGCATGATGAGAATCCGCCGGGGTGACTGGGTAAAGCACCCGAAAATCGAGCAGGCACTGTACGTCGAAAAGATTGACGACATAGGGCAGGCGTGGCTGAGATCACCAGCAGCCGATGGATTCCCTTTCCCGGTACATTTCTCACTTCCTGCGAAAGAACTTCGCAAAATTGACAACCCATACGAACCGTTTGAGGAAGCACCGTGGTGAGCAACAGTCCGCTGAACACTAAGGTTTACAGGCATTGCGACACGCGCTGCCTGAAGTGCAGGCAGTGCCGTGAATTTGAGAGGCTAATCGACCAGATTGACCTGGAAAACAAAAGCGAGCTTGATCGTCAACGCGAGTCAGACAAGGTGACAAGATGGATGGAAAAATGAATTTCGAGGAACTTGAGCGCAAGGTGCTCTACTGGTCGCAAGAGCGCAGGATCATCCCCAACGCAACGCCAGTGAGCCAGTTGCTCAAGGCTGTGAGCGAGATGGGCGAGTTGTGCGATGCCGAGGGCAAGAAGGATCGCAAGGCGTCAGAGGATGCTGAAAAGTCCCTACCAACGAACAGATGCCGCTGGACTATCGCGGAATTGGGCGATGCCGCCGCCATGCGCCGACAATGAACGGATACCCTGTTGTTTGGTGCGACGACTGGTGCGGGGATCACCGTCTCGACGAAAACAAACTTGGAGGACCAGTGAAATGACTGACCTACGAAAAGCCGCCCAGCAGGCGCTGAACGCACTTAGTTGCCTTGAATACGGCTTTTGCGGCATTACTGAGGGGCCATCGGAGGACACAACAGAAGCGGTAATCACCGCCCTCCGCGCCGCGCTGGCAACAGTACCTAGTGACTGTCCAGATAGTCGCCAGCCAAAGCCGCCAAAAGCAAGCGCAGCAGGACACGGCATGGCTTGGCCCGGCTTGGCGAGGTCTAGCCAAACCGGCAATGGAGGGCAACAATGACCAACCTACGAGAAGCCGCCCAGCAGGCGCTGGAGGCGATGGGCACTATTGGTGCCGACTTCATTTGCGATGTATCGCACCACGCTAAGAAAAACCAACACAATTTTGGTGAGCCGTGCCCACTTCAGCAAAGATGGCACGTTGCATATCAAGCCCTCCGCGCCGCGCTGGAGCAGCCGGATCCTAAGCCGGTGGCGTTTGCCTATTACTGGCCTCCGACCAACACGCTGCGAAGGAATCCGGCGTACCAGTTGGAGTGGGGACCGACGACTGTTTGGAAAGACGAGATTCCCCTCTACACCCACCCACCCCGCCGCGAGTGGCAGGGACTGACTGATGAGGAAGTGCTTTTGTGTTTGAAGTGGGATGTGTCCGCTGAATTTTTAATGATCGTAGGTATGCCCGCCAAATTGCTGAAGGAAGCGAAGCAGGAGGCCCTTGAAAAGTACCGCGCCATCGAGGCCGCGCTGAAGGAGAAGAACAATGGCTGACCTGAGAACCGCCGCCCAGCAAGCGCTGGAGGCGTTGAGTTTTAGTTGCCCCGCACCGGATCTGATGAGTAAACATGAAGCGGCAGAAGCCGCCCTCCGCGCCGCGCTGGAGCAGCCAACTGGTAAGGAATCCTTAACAGTTCCTCCCGAGGCCCAGACCGAAGCCGAGAAGATTGCCTACTGCGCTGGCTGGTGGGCCGCCATGGAAGCAAAGGCGAAAGAGCAGACGGAGCAGGAGCCGGTGGCGTGGATTCAGAGCAACCATCTTCAGAAGGCGCAGCAAGAGCCATTCCTCTGCCGAGTGGAGCCGATGCAACGACTGCCCGACTTTGTGCCCCTCTACACCCACCCACCCCGCCGCGAGTGGCAGGGGCTGACGGAGGAGGAGATCAAAACAATGTACGACGGCTGCGATGCGGACACGGGGCACGCCTTCGTCTTTGCTTTCGCCCGCGCCATCGAGGCTGCGCTGAAGGAGAAGAACAAGTGAACGAACGAATCCATGTCGTTCCGATCAACGACTTACGCGAACACGAGGCAAGCGTGGATTGCTGGTGCAAACCAACTGAGGATGACGAGGGGTGGCCTGACATCTGGGTGCATCACTCGATGGACAAACGGGAAGAGTACGAGAACGGGCGGAAGGAATCATGACTGACGAAAAGATCATCTCCTTTGCCCGGATGATCCGAGACGGTGGGCATTGGCATCAACTCGACCTCATCAGTTTTGCCAGAATGATCGCCACGTACCTGTCGTACGACAGCATCCACTCCTGTGGCCCTGACTGCGACCGCCCTGCCTGCGTCAATGTGAGGAAGGCTGTTGAAGCCGAACGCGAGGCGTGCGCGAGAGCCTGCGAAAGAGTGAAACTGAAGGGCCGCGAGGTCTTTGCAGACGCCATCCGAGCAAGGGGGCAGCATGAGTGACACCCTGAGCGACCGCGTGCTGTGGATGCTGCGCGACGGCCCGATGACCACGGAGCAGATCCGTCAAGAGCTGGGCGTGTCCCGCTCCACCACGAACAACGTCATCAAATACCTCCGTGGCACGGCCCGGGTCTGCGTGGCAAGGTACGAGCGCACCGGGGTCAAGCCCGTGGCATGCTTCGCACTGGGCAGGGAAGACGCCCCACGGCCCATGCCCATCACCCCCGCGGAAAAGAACCGACGCCGCAAGGAGGCCAAGGCCCGCGAGCGAGAGCGCTTGCTCCACGTCACCCCCGTCATCAAACGAGACATCGCCGCAAGCTGGATTTAAGAAAGGGATACTAATGACTCCTCTGATTCAAAAAGCAATGCGCATGGCCCCCGAGCCTGAGACCGCAATGTGGTTCGACGTTGGCCCTATGGAGCGATGGGACGGCGGACCAGTGTCCGTGGACCTCGTCTTGAATTTGCCCTTCCCTCGGACAGGCTTTGTCGGCTACGACCAGACAGGGAAGGACTTCGCCCTGTGGCTTTCTCAAGGCACCGACGCCGTTGCCGTCGGGGGCGCGTCAATGTGGCACGGCCAATATATGGAGCCCTTCGCTTATGTGAAGACCGAGGACGGTCTGCGTTACTACCGCAAAGACCATGACATCTCACAAGAGGATGTCCGACCCGCCTTTCGACTGATCTGCGCCATCCTCGTCAAACTATCCGAGCGCAAATCAGAGGCGTACATGCCCCTCGTCCGTGACACCTTCCTGAACCGCAAGCGCAAAGAGAAAGGCAAGCCCGCCATCTCCTTTGACTGGCATACCGTCGAGATCGGCCCCAAGCAGGCCAAGAACGCGCCGCAAGGTGGCACCCATGCCAGTCCCAGGCTGCATGATCGCCGAGGCCACTGGCGAACTTGTAAGACCGGAAAGAAGGTCTGGGTCAAAGCCTGCAAGGTCGGCGATGCGAGCCGGGGTGTAGTGTTCAAAAACTACAAAGTTGTCACGGAGACTGTTCATTGAGATCCAACATCGACGCCATGAAGGCCGACCTGATGGCCGCGCTGACCGCTGTGCGTGACCGGCTTGACCCTGACCTAGAGGACGAGTGGGCACAGATTGAGACCTTCTGCGCCATCGCCCTGCGTGTCATGGCAAAGACCAACCCATCAAAACTGAGAGACGCTGCAATGATCGAGGAAATCAAAGCACGACTGGATGGCAGGGAGGTTCTGGAATGAGGGTTCTTGTTGCCTGCGAATATTCAGGGCGCGTGCGAGATGCGTTTATCGCACAGGGTCATGACGCAATGTCGTGCGACCTGTTGCCATCAGACGTTCCGGGGCCGCACTACCAAGGAGATGTTCGTGACGTCATTAACGATGGATGGGATCTCATGATTGCCCACCCACCATGCACCCATCTCGCCGTATCAGGCGCTCGCTGGTTCAAGGACAAACTGACTGAGCAGGCCGACGCGCTTGCGTTCGTGCGCCTGCTGCTGGATGCGCCTGTGCTCCGTATCGCGCTTGAGAATCCGATCAGCATCATCAGCAGTCGCATCCGCAAGCCTGACCAGATCATTCAGCCGTGGCAGTTTGGGCATGGTGAAACCAAGGCGACTTGCCTGTGGCTGAAGAACCTGCCGCCGCTTACGGCGACGAATGTCGTCAGTGGCCGCGAAGCCCGCGTACATCGCATGTCTCCCGGCCCTGACCGTTGGAAGGAGCGCAGTCGCACCTACGCTGGGATTGCTGCTGCTATGGCCGCCCAATGGAGAAGTTGATGAACGAACGCATCCTGCGCCTGCTAAAGAAAAGACCACACACCACTGATGAGTTGTGCTGGGAGCTACGCGCTGCCCGTTCAACGCTCATGGTCGCCATCACCCGCATGAGGGCCGAGGGTATCGTCTGCATCTCTGCGTGGAAATACACAGGCTCATCGCCTGCGAAGTTGTGGGGTCTGGGGTCAGTTGACGCCCCACGACCGGCGGTGCAGACTAAAGAAGAACGGTACGAGAGGCGCAACGCGCTGCGACGCAAGGTCGAGCAAGAAGAACGCGCCCATCTGTCGAAGCAGTCCACAGCGCGACGCGATGTCGCTGCGTCATGGTTTTGATGTGCTTGGCCCGCAAGCTCACCGTGCGTTAACGGAAGCAGTCAGAGGGGCTGCGTCTCCTTTGTCCTGATCTGACCGTCGAGCCTAGGGACGTTAAACCCAGGCGTTCACTTTTTGAGACGATCCAATGGCCGTGCAACCACACCCTGCTTCCATCGACGCTTACATCCGCCACGGCTTCGCCCTGGTGCCCATCCCACCTGGACGCAAGGGGCCGCTGGACGCTGGCTGGCAGCATCGAGGTGCTGCCCTGCGCTCGCAGTCCGACCTGCCCGCAGGCTATGGGATCGGCCTGGCCCACGCCTACAGCGGCACGATGGCCCTGGACATCGACAACTGGGACATGACGGCGGCGGCGCTCGCGCAACACGGCATCGACCTGTCCGCGCTTTATCTGGCCCCTGACGCCGTGGTCATCGACAGTGGGCGTCCTGGGCATGGGAAGCTACTCTACGCGATGCCGATGGGGCTGGCGCTGCCGTCCAAACGGGTCAAGGTGGGCAGCACTGTAGTCTACGAGCTACGCTGCTCGACGGCCGATGGTCTGACGGTGCAGGATGTGCTGCCGCCCACCATACACCCGCAGACACAGCAGCCCTACCGCTGGGCAGGCAACGGCCACTGGACACGGCTGCCCCTGCTGCCTGCGGCGCTGCTGGATCACTGGCAGACCCTGCTGACCACGATCGAGCCTGCCAAACCCACGCCGACCGACGAGCCGATTACGGTGAACTGGGAGGAGATCGAGTCGGCTCTGCTGGCGATCCCCGCCGACTGCTCACGCGATGACTGGGTGAACGTCGGCATGGCCCTGCACTGGGCCGCAGCACACACTGACTCGATGGACAAGGGTCTGGAGGTCTGGAACCGATGGAGCGCCCGATCAGCGGCTAAGTACCCAGGTGAGCGCGAGATCTCCGTGCAGTGGCGATCGTTCCGCATCGACAAGGGTAACAGGGTCAAGCTGGGCACGCTGTACCATCTGGCCCGCGCTAACGGGTGGGTCAAGCCCGCCCCGGACGTCTCTGCCCTGTTCAGTGCGAACCCGATGCGAGCGCCCGAGGTGCTGATCGAGGATGGTCGGGTACCCATCCCCGTGATCAATCTGGAGCACTGGCCTGCACCGCTGGCGCAGCGAGCGCAGGAGATCGCCGATCATGTCGGCTGTGACCCCTTGGTGCCCCTGCTGGCGGGGCTGTGTACCGTGGCCGGTGCGATGGACGTCCGCTCGCGCCTCGAACTGATGCCCGGTTATCAGGTGCCGCCTGTTGTCTGGTGTATGACGATCGGCTCGCCTGCCGACAAGAAGTCCCCAGGCTCTGCCCCGATGGTCGAGCCGCTGCACGCCCTGGAGCGCGAGGATCTGCCGCACTACAAGCAGCGTCTGCTTGACTGGGAGGGCCGCGAGGCCGCATACACTGCGGCAAAGAAACACTTCCTCGAAGTGAGCGCCTCACCCGACGCGCTGCTGGGCGCACCGCTGCCCCATGTGCCGGATCTGCCCGATCAGCCGCAGCCGCTGCGCCTGAAGGTGTCGGACACCTCCAGTCAGAAGCTGGTGCGCATGTGTGCCGCGCACCCGAGGGGGCTGCTCTGTTATCTGGACGAGATGGCCTCATTCTTCAAAAAATTATCAAGCACCCAGTCGATCGAGGATCGCTCATCGTGGGTGCAGTCCTACGAGGCCCGACGCTATGAGATGGATCGAGTAGGTGCGGGCACGATCATTGCCGAGAACTTCGGAGTCTCAATCTACGGTAACACGCAGCCGAAAGTACTGAGCGCAGCCCTTGAGGCGCTCGCCACCGACGGCCTGCTTCAGCGGTTCATACCGGGCATCCTGAACCCCCGATTGTCTAAACGGGGGGAGCCGGATCTGTCCGGGGGTGCAGCCCGATGGGAGCAGACTGTGCGTCTGGTGTACGCCCTGCCCGCGCAGACCTATACGCTGTCCGACGGTGCGCTGCGCCTGTTCCGTGACTATCAGGCGTGGTATGAGCGGGCGAAGCTGTCCGAGGTGCTCTTAGAGGCCGACAGTGTGCTACTGACCGCCTTTGGTAAGCTGGAGGGCACCACAGCCCGTCTGGCCCTGCTGTTCCACGCGATCGAGGCCCCCTTCAGTCCGACCGTATCAGCCGACACGCTGCAACGTGCGATCAGTCTAGTGCGTGAATACGTCATGCCCGCCTGGAGGTATCTGATCGGCGAGATGACTGGGGGCGCATCGTTCGATCGATGGGTGCAGCAGTGGATCCTTTACCACTGTGGCGAGGGGAAACAGACTGTCACCCTGTCCGAGATCAAACGAGGGGCGAGGCGTCCGATGGAGCGCATCGGTAACCCTTACCTCCAGGATCGCATGATCATCGATGCGATGGGTCTGCTAGTCGAAGCCGGGTGGGCCATCAGAACCGACGATGGATCGGGTGAGGTGCGCCACCGGGCAGAATGGGCACTGAATCCAAAACTGAATCAGGCATTCCCACGACAGCGAAAAGAGATCATCAAGGCCCGACAGTTCCAAGAAGATGAGCGCCGACGGATCGCAGGGATCGAGAGGCGCATCGTGCCAGGATACCGGCCCGAGTGGGACGATGAGCGCATGAGCGCATAAGAAAAGGGGGCCATCTGGCCCCCTTGTTGTCTACATGGTTGACGATTAGCGAGCACTCTCGATTAGCTGCGAGTGTATCTCGGGGGCCATGACCTCCAGCGCCCCTAGGACATCGAGTAGGCGAGTCAGGACAGCCCCTGGCTCACGCTGCCCGTCCACCCATGAGCGGTAGGTGCTAACTGATACGCCCAGGTACCGTGCAGCGTGAGCGGTAGATAGACCTAGGCGAGCCTGTAGTGCTGCGATACGTTCACCGGTGGGGGTGCTCTGTATCGGGCGCACCCTGGGGCGTCCGGGTGAGGGTTTATCGATCATCGTTGAACCCCATGAAATACAGGATCAGCGCTGCCACTAGGGCAGCGAGTAGCGCAAGGATCACTTGATCACCCCCGCAGCGCGAAACGCGAGGTGCCAGTATCGTGTATGTCGATCCGGCTGCGTGATGACATAGTGAACCGACTCCTCCATTATGCCCCCAGTCTGATAGTCGGGTTCGCTGGAGACTGTGACCCACTCGAAGGGTTCACCCCGAGCGGGGTAGCACGATGGCACCCCGTACCGGAGAGTATCGACTAACTCTCGAAACGATAGGTGCTCGGTGTCTGACCGGTCATCTATCAATTCCCCTTCATCGTCATAGGTCGCAAAGACTCGATTAATTGTGATCATTTTTCGACCCCCTCAGTAAACGCAAACGCCGCGGGTGTAGTAACTGGCCGGATCGGCGCCGGGCGGCACGTCGCCGGGGCGCAGGATATAGAGCGCGGCGCCGCGCGGGTCGGGCTGAATGTAAGGGTTCACGGCCACGTCGCGCACGGTCGGCGCGGGGGATGCCGCCAAGACGCGGGTGTTACGCATGCCGATTATGTGGCCGAGCCGGCGCAGGGCGCCTCGCTCACGGTCGGCCACCGGCCACCGGCGCCCGGTATCACTGCGCCAGTACGGGCGCCCGGTTGCGTCGTCGCGCTCGATGCAGCCGCCATCAATGCCACATTCGCGCTCATGCCACCGGCGCAGGGTGTTACTGATGCGGCGCAGGGCGCGCGCTTCATGAGGTTCGAAGCCCATTCGGGCGAGGTTGTTTTCCTGCGCCGTGATGCGCTCGCGCTCTTGTCTGTTCATGATTCGATTCTCCAGTGATGCGCCCCGATCGGGGCGCGGTTAGGTTTAGGCAAGGTCAGTATTGAGGTGGAACAATTCGCCGTGGTCGTCGTCGTTCCAAGGCGTGATAAAGGCGCAGGTAGCACCGGAGCGGGAATCGTAGCGATCGCATCCGACCGAACGGAAACGCAGACCCGATGCGCGATTGATGCGTATCAGAGCACCTCGCTCAGATGAGGCGCGCACCTTGTGGCGAGTGACCCATGAAAAGTTAGCCTCGCCTGCGAAGGTGTCGGTTATCTCAATGAAGTAGTGCATGACGTTAGTCTCCAGGGGTTTAGGCGGGAAGGGAACGATACATGGCGCGCATGGCGTCAATATGCGCGCAATCTTCGGGGTAGGTGGCGCGCATCGTTGGCCAGTCCAGCCCGTATGCCGTGCCACCTTTAGATTCACGATACCAACGCCGCACGATAGCGTGGGCCTGACGATTAGCGCCGCGTTTAGTTTTGGGCAGTTTGTGCATGACGTTAGTCCTCAGATGAAAGCTGCGAAGATTGCGCCCAGCGCGACACCGAGCGCGATGCAGATGATCCAGTCGATTAGGGTTTGCATGGCTTGGCTCTCCAGGGTTGGCACGCTGCGATGTGCAGCGCATGGATGAATCATAGGGTGGATGGCGCAGTGTGTAAATACGATTATTGTAAATTGATTGTGTCAGTGTGTCTATGGTGATCGGGGTAGATTGTCCTGCGATTACCTGCGACGCTGTGACTCGGGATTCGGGATGCGGGGGGTGGATTTGTCCATGTTTTTAAAAAAGATGACTCGAGCGGGTTTTTCTGTCAGTCAAAAGTCACCATGTCGCACCCATTCCCCCGGACACACTGCGCCATTGTTCCCCCGTCTCATGCGTCCACACTGCGCCATTGCACCCGATGCACCCCGATGCGCTGCGCCAATGGGCGCAGGGTGCTAGATACGCTGCGCCTACCCTGACGCGCTGCGCCTATGGGTGCGCTGCGCCCCTGGGGGCGGGGGTGCCCCATCGACGCAAGCGGCGCAGGTAACGAAAACGCATACCCCGCATCAAATTTTTCATTTTTTCTGTAAACCCTTAAACCCTTAAACGCATTGCACCATCTACCCCTATCACTCTCCCCTTGCACCATCTACCCCTTCCTCTTAAACTCGAACTATGAGCATTGCCCATACTCCTTCAGTCGTGCAGTCGTCATTACCAGACTGGCTCACTCCCTCGTCTGACCAACCTATCGTTGATCAGTCACAACGTCGTAAGTTGACTAGGCAGCTTCAAGAGGCAACGTTTAACGCCATGTTTGAGCGAGTCCTCGATGAGGTCGTCAAGGGCCGAACGCTCAAGTCAATCGTGGCCGATGATGTACGCCCCGTTGACTACAGTGCTTTCTATTCGTGGATCAAGAAAGACCCGCAGCGCCTGGAGCGTTACAAGGAAGCCAAGGAACTCAGGACGGAGTGGTGGGCAGGGCGCGTCATTGAGATTGCCGAGGGTGATGATCTAGAGGATGTGCAGCGCAGCAAACTCAAGATCGACACTTATAAGTGGCTCATGGGTGCCGACAACCGTAAGACATACGGCGACACCAAGCAGGTTGAGATCAACCAGTCGATCAGTGTCCTGTCGGCACTGGAGGCAGCGCAGGCGCGGATCACACTCGATATGGTCGATGACGCCCCCTACCCTGCCCTACCCAACGACGAGGGCTGACCGTGCCTGCACAGCGTCCGCGCTACAGCGCCGAGGAGGAGGAACTGCTGATGACCCAGATGTGGTCATCGCACATCGCCGATGACCCGGAGACGTTTGTCATGTTTGCGTTTCCGTGGGGGCAGAAGAACACACCCCTCGAACACTTCAGCGGGCCGCGCAGATGGCAGCGTGAGGTGTTGCGTGACATCGCAGCGCACATCAGAGCCAACAGGTCTGCTCCCCTTAACCTGAAGGCGCTGCGTGAGGCCGTCTCGTCAGGCCGGGGGATCGGTAAATCGGCCTTGGTGTCTTGGCTAATTCTTTGGATGCTGACCACTCGGATCGGATCGTCTGTCATCGTGAGTGCCAACAGCGAGCCACAGCTTCGGTCGGTCACTTGGGGCGAGTTGACTAAGTGGGCCACCATGACCATCAACGCCCACTGGTGGGAGGTCAGTGCTACGAAGCTCATCCCCGCAGCGTGGCTGACCGCACTGGTCGAGAGGGATCTTCAGAAGGGCACCCGGTACTGGGGTGCTGAGGGGAAGCTGTGGAGCGAGGAGAACCCGGACGCCTATGCCGGGGTGCACAATCACGACGGCATGATGGTCATCTTCGACGAGGCCAGCGGCATCCCGGACAGTATCTGGTCGGTTGCCTCGGGGTTCTTTACCGAACCAATCGTCGATCGGTACTGGTTCGCGTTTAGTAACCCGCGCCGCCCGAGCGGGTACTTTTATGAGTGTTTCCACTCACGTCGTGAGTTCTGGCACACCCGGCAGATCGACAGTCGCTCGGTCGAAGGGACGGACAAGGGGATCTATGACCAGATCATCGCCGAGCACGGCGAGGATAGTCGGGAGGCTCGCGTAGAGGTCTACGGTCAGTTTCCGACAACCGGGGACGACCAGTTCATCGACTTGACTCGGGTAGATGAGGCCATGCGCCGTGAATCGGTCAAAGATCCGTCTGCGCCGATCGTCATCGGTGTTGACCCAGCACGCAGCGGCACCGACAGCACCGTGATCGCGGTACGTCAGGGGCGTACACTGCTTGCGTTGCGGCGGTACCAGGGCGACGACACCATGACCGTTGTCGGGCACGTTATCCGTGCGATCGACGAGTACCGGCCAGCACTGACCGTCATCGACGAGGGTGGGCTGGGCGCTGGTGTACTTGACCGTCTCAAGGAGCAGCGTTACAAGGTCAGAGGGGTGAACTTCGCGTGGCGGTCGAGTAGACCCGTGATGTATGGGAACAAGCGGGCTGAGATATGGGGTGCGCTCAAGGAGTGGCTGCTGACCGCCTCGCTGCCCGAGGACAAGACGCTGCGTGATGATCTGACCGGGCCACGGGTCAAGCCGAACAGCGCGGGGGCGATCTTCCTGGAGAGTAAGAAAGAGATGAAGTCCAGGGGGCTGGCCTCACCCGACGCAGCCGATGCAATTGCTGTGACCTTTGCGTTTCCCATCGCAACGGATATGATGGGTCACTTGGCAGCACCGGGTTACGGTGCCACAATGCCGTCGCATTACGCTACGCCGGTGGTTAACTACTGGAACGCGGCACCGCAAAAGGCCCAATATGGCACGAATTTCTAATAGCGAAAGATTGACGAATCTGCACGCGGAAGCACTCGCGCAGTTCGACAAGATTCAATCTGCGCTGCGCGATGAACGCTTGCAGTGCCTGCAAGACCGTCGGTTCTACAGCCTCGCTGGTGCTCAGTGGGAAGGGCCGCTGTGGTATCAGTACGAGAATAAGCCGCGCCTAGAGGTCAACAAGATCGCGCTGGCCGTGCAGCGGATCTTCAGCGAGTATCGCAATAACCGTATCACTGTTGACTTCATCGACAAAGACGGCAGTAAAAACAAGACCATCTCGGACATCTGCGACAAGCTGTATCGCGCCGATGAGCAGGACTCTTGCGCTGAAGAAGCGTATGACAACGCCTTCGAGGAGGGTGTCGGGGGTGGGTTTGGCGCGTGGCGTCTGCGTACTGAGTACGAGGACGAGGAAGATCCCGACAATGAGTATCAGCGCATCAAGATCGAACCGATTTTCGATGCTGACTCAAGTGTTTACTTCGACCTGAACGCCAAGCGTCAGGACAAGTCGGATGCAAAATACTGCTTTGTACTAAGTTCGATGACTCGGGAATCGTACATAAGTGAATGGAACGATGACCCGACGACTTGGCCCAAGGTGGTTCATCAGTACGAGTTTGACTGGTGTACGCCTGATGTTGTGTTTGTGGCGGAAATGTATCGCGTTGAGAGTGTGAAGGAAACGCTTCACATTTTCCAAACCATCGACGGGCAAGAGGAGAAGTACCTCGATAGCGAGCTTGATGGTGAGACTGCCGAGCTTTTGAACGCAGTCGGCACTGTCAAGGTACGCGAGCGCAAAATTACCAGGCGCAAAATCCACAAGTACATCATGAGTGGTGGCAAGGTACTTGAGGATTGCGGGTACATCGCTGGTAAAAATATCCCCATCGTGCCGTTCTACGGTAAACGCTGGTTTGTGGATAACATCGAGCGGTGTTCCGGGCACGTTAGGCTTGCCAAAGACGCCCAGCGCCTGAAAAACATGCAGTTGTCGAAGTTGGCTGAAATCAGTGCGCTATCCAGCGTTGAGAAGCCGATTTTGACCCCAGAGCAGGTTGCGGGGCATCAGGTGATGTGGTCAGAGGACAACATCAAGAACTACCCGTATCTGCTGATCAACCCGATCACGGCTGCGGATGGCAGCACCCAGGTCGGTGGGCCGGTGGCCTACACCAAGAGTGCAGCGGTGCCTCCTGCGCTAGCAGGGCTGCTTCAGATCACCGAGCAGGACATTCGGGATGTTCTTGGTAACCAGGAGCAGGGTGACAAGATCGTTAGCAACATCTCGGGTAAAGCCGTCGAGATGGTGCAGCAGCGCCTGGACATGCAGAGTTACATCTACATCTCCAACATGGCGAAGGCGATCCGGCGTTGCGGTGAGATTTGGCTCTCGATGGCGCAGGACGTTTACGTCGAGGACAAGCGCCGGATGAAGGGCATTGCTGAGCAGGGTGAGGTCGAGATGATCGAACTCATGAAGCCCACGATTGACGATAACGGCGCGATGGTTTACGAGGGTGACTTGTCCAATGCTCACCTTGATGTCGCTGTCGATGTCGGCCCGTCGTTCCGTAGTCAGCGTCAGGCGATTGTGCAGTCACTGACCAACTTGGTCGCTATTACTCAAGATCCGCAGACGCAGGCTGTCTTGCAGGCCATGATCATCACGAACATGGAGGGTGAGGGGCTGTCGGATGCGCAGGAGTTCTTCCGTAAGAAGCTGGTCGAGATGGGTGTGATTGACCCGACCGAGGAAGATATGAAGCGGATGCAGGAAGCTGCTGCCAACGCACAACCTGATCCGAACGCCGTGTTTGTTCAAGCTGCTGCCGAGAAGGCTATGGCAGACGCTGAGAAGTCTCGCGCTGACGCCGTGCTTACGATGGCTAAGACTGAGGAAACCCAAGCCAAGACCATCAAAACTCTTGAGAGTGTTGGTCAATCGGGCGGGGCATCGACAGGTTCAACCACTACGCCTGCCGCGTCTCCCGTTGATGAGTATGAGGCGGTCAAGCGCGAATTTGAAATCGAGAAGATGCGCATCGAGATGGCTGAAAAACTGATGAAACTGCGCCAGATGGAGCAGGAATCGGTTAAGGCTGAAGTCGAGACGCAGAGTCAAATTGATGCGCAGAGTGCGATTGCCGATCTTCGGGAAAACGTTACCGAAACGGTCAAGGATGTGCAGGAAGTGGTGCAGGGTCTGGTCGAAAGTTTCAAGAACTTCGAGGATTCTGTGAAAATGCTCTCTGACAGCAGCAAGGAAGCGTCCGAGAAAGCTATCGAGGCAATCAAGCGTCCGAAACGGGTCATCCGTGAGAACGGCAAGATCGTCGGCATCGAAACCCAATAAGGTCAAGCATCATGGCAAATGCGATTCATCCCAAGTACAAGCAGGCTCTGCTTGATGGCGATGCAAACATTGACATCAATGATGGCACCGTCAAAACGATTTTGATCGACACCGGCACATACACTTACACGACTTGGTTGAACTCAAGCCAGTTCTATTCGGATGTGTCTGGCCAGGTAGGCGGCACTCCTCAGACGATCAATGCAACGACTGTGACTGACGGTCTGTTCAATGGCGATGACGTCACTTTCCCGAGCGTGACTGGCAACAGCGCAGAAGCGATTCTGATCTACATCGACACTGGCACGCCAAGCACCTCGCGTTTGGTGGCATGGTTGGATACCGGCGTAACCGGATTGCCAGTCACTCCCAACGGCGGCGACATCAGCATCCAGTGGAACGCCAGCGGAATCTTCCAGCTATGAGTCTCACTCCTGCTCAATCCGCGACGCTTGGGGCTTACATCGCCTCAACGCCTGCGCTTAACAGCATCCCGAATACGCCTGACGGCGCGTATGAGATTGCTGAGATTCTTAACACTCCGTCTGTGCCTGGGTATCAGGCGATCACGACTGGCGCTGCGATGCTGTGGGCGGCTGAAGGCCCGCGAGTGCGTATCGGGCAGGCCAGCATTGATCCGCAGCAGCCTGAGCCGATCAGGGCGTCCTGTCAGGTGTTTCTAGACCTGATCATGGGCGGCACCGGGTCAATGCTGCACACCGAGGAGCCTGAGATTGAGGCTCTGTTCGATGGCTGGGTGCTGGCGTCTGTCATCACTCAGGCAGAGCACGACAAGGTGTACAAGCAGCCGGACGGCATTGCTTGCACTCTCATTCCGCAGTCTGTCGAGTTGGTTGATCAGACCGTGTCTTGGCAAGACGTCTATCAGGCGAGGAATCCGTAATGCCAGGTGACATCAAACTCAAATATGGCACCGATGCTGCGTTCACGATGACCGGCATCGAGGATGTCGATTCTTCGTCAACCTGGACTGTCGGCTGGACGACATCTTCCGTCAACAACACCTCGACGCTGGCGGTTGATTATCTGGTGTCTGGTCAGTTCACGACTGAAGCGACGAACCGTCAGGCCGGGTACATCTACGTTTACGCATACGCTGCGTTTGACGACACCCCGACATGGCCGGACATCTTCAGCAGCGGCACCGAGGGCAGCGTCGGTGCGGCGACTGTGCATGACACTGAGCAGCGTGATGGCGGTATGCGGTTAGTTGCTGCAATGGAAGTTGATAACGGCGCGTCCGAGGTCTACACCTTCCCGCCAACCAGCATCGCTCAGGTATTCGGCGGAATCGTGCCTGCCTATTGGGCGCTGTGGGTAACGAGTAACGCGGCGACCTCTACGAACGACTGGTGCGTGTCATCCGGCACCACCCTGTACTACGCGCCTGTGCTCTACCAGTACACCTGATGTCGATTCTGCTGCCTCAGCGGTGGCGGCAACAGCCGCCTTACCGCACAGATATTGATTGGAGCAATCCGCTTGCAAAGCGTTTGCGGTTGGCGCAGACCAGTTCTGGCGGGCTTGTTGATCTGGTCAACCAATGGCCTGCGACAAAATCAACATCAGACGAGATTCGCGGCGTCAATATCCCACGCCTTGGGCCTGCGGTTTCTTTTAAGGGCGCTCGTGCTACCGGCGGCGGCATAAATTTTGGGCAGGTGCAGGCGGTCAAAACTGACACCATTACGGTGTTAATTTTGGCTAACCCAAATACGACACAGGCTCAAACAGTTTTCAGCCAACGAACGTCTAGTTCTCCGTTCAATCAGTTTTCGTTTGCTGTAAATAGCAACGACAGTCTTTTATTTAGTTCAGGGAAAATAGCGGCAGTTTGTTTGACATCCTCGGGTGGTGGGCGACACTCTGTTTCAGCAGGATCCGCGTTTACTGATGCCGGTTGGCATGTATATGTTGCCACTTTTTCAGGCGCTCCAGCCTATCCGACTATTTATTATGATGGGGCATCTGTTGCAGTAAACAATACACAAACTGGTACCGGCACATGGGTTAGTTCAAATCAACACACCCGCATCGGCAACATTGCCGATTACACAACAGATGCAAATTACGCAGCGTCTTGTGACATCCCGCTGTGTCTAGTTTGGGATCGAGTTTTATCAGCCGATGAAGTTAGGCAGATTTCTGCTAACCCCTGGCAACTGTTCCAGCCCATTCGCGGCATCCCGGTCGCGTTTGATACTGGTGGCGGCGCACAGACGCTTACCCCGAGCCTCTACACCAACAACCAGACCTTCTACAGCCCGACGGTAACGCCGGGAGCGGTGACGCTTAGTCCGTCGCTGTATACGAATCAGCAGACGTTCTACGGGCCAACTGTTGTTCTTGGGCCTGCGCCTCAGACGCTGACACCAAGTCTGTACACGAATACGCAGACGTTTTACAGCCCGACGGTTATTCCTGAGCAGTTCATTGAGCCTGGGCTGTACACGAATCAGCAGGTTTTCTACGGCCCGACTGTTACTCAGGTTTCTCCGCAGACCATCTATCCCGGTCTGTTTGTTAACGAGAACCAGTTCTTCCCGTTCACAGTCCAAGGCGCTGGCGGTGGAGCGACAGCAAAAGGCGGCTGGGCCACAGAGCGCCGCAGGCTTGAACTCTCAATTCAGCAGCGCCAGGCTCAACAGACGCTGGCTCAGTCCAAAGACAAAGTTGCCAAGAAGATCGCCAAACGCATTGAGCGATTTGTTGAGGCAGACTTCCAGGACGAGATTGACGAAATCGTTGCACTGCAAAAAGAGTTTGCAAAACTCGAAGCGCGGTACAATAATTCGCAACAGTTGTCCACAGACCTTCGTGATGCCACGAAGGTGCTGCAAGAATTTATCCAGGATGAGCAGGACGCAATCGACCTGTTGATGCTGGTGCAGGAATTTGACGCGAGATGCGTCATTGAGGCAACCGCCAGCCCTGATGTGGCGAGTTTGATGGGATCAGCATGAGCGAAACGGCAGAAATCGAGGAAATCACGACCGAGGAACCGCAGGAGCAAGAAGTTGAGCAGGTGCTTGAGCAAGTCGAGCAAGAGCCTGAGCAGCAAGATGAGCCTGAAGAATCTGACGTTGTAGTTTCTATCGGCGAGGAAACGCCACCTCAAGAGGAAACGCGAGCGCCTGATTGGGTGCGAGAGTTGCGGAAATCACACCGCGAGTTGCAGCGCAAGAACCGTGAACTTGAAGCCAAACTGACAACCCAAGCGCCTGTAGTGCAGCCGCTGGGTAAGAAGCCGACGCTAGAAGATCACGACTACGACGCCGAGAAGTTTGAGACTTCGTTGGCCGAGTGGTACGAGCGCAAGCGAAAAGCGGATGAAGTAGCAGCGCAGGCCAGACTCGCTGAGGAGCAACAGCAGCGGCAATGGCAGGCAAAGCTGGATTCCTATGGCAAGGCAAAAGCCTCGCTGAAGGTGCGGGATTTTGATGATGCTGAGGAAGTCACTCAGCAGGCATTGGATGTAACGCAGCAGGGGATCGTGCTTCAAGGTGCAGAGAATCCTGCACTGTTGGTCTACGCACTTGGCAAGAACCCAAAGAAGGCCGCAGAACTCGGCTCAATCAAAGATCCTGTGAAATTCGCTTTTGCGGTAGCGAAACTGGAGAAAGACTTGAAGGTAACGCAACGCAAAGCGGCACCGCCGCCTGAGAAAGTCGTGCAAGGTAACGCAGGCGTTTCTGGCGCGGTTGATTCAACACTCGACCGGCTGCGTGCTGAGGCTGAAAAGTCCGGTGACTACACCAAGGTCTTTAAGTACAAGCAGCAGCAGAAACTTAAACAGAAATGAGGTAAATCATGGCAAACGCATTTAATAAAGAAGAACGCGTCGCGTTCGAGAACATTCTGGAAGGCTTCCAGGACGCGCTGGTGCTGTCGCGCAACGTCGCGGTGTACAACACCGACCAGACGATGATGGAGCGCACCAACAACGTCATCTGGCGTCCGCAGCCCTACATCGCCGAGTCGATCACTGCCGCTCCTGGCACTGACATCTCCTCGTCCTACAAGGACATGACTCAGTTGGCCGTGCCTGCGACCATCGGTTTCAGCAAGTCTGTGCCTTGGACGCTGAACGCGCTGGAACTGCGTGACGCGCTGCAAGAGGGTCGTCTGGGCGATGCCGCCAAGCAGAAGCTGGCCTCGGATATCAACGTTGCCATCATGAACGTTGCTGCCACCCAGGGCACTCTGGTTGTGAAGCGTACCGCTGCTGCCTCGGGTTTTGATGATGTCGCTCAGTGCGATGCCATCATGAACGAGCAGGGCGTTCCGTCTTATGACCGCTATCTGGCCCTGAGCACTCGTGACTACAACGGCATGGCTAACAACCTGTCGGCTCTGTCGCGTTCGTTTGGCAACCAGAAGTCGGATTCGGCCTACGAGCGTGCCTACGTTGGCATGGTCGCTTCGTTCGACACCTTTAAGCTGGACTACGCCAACCGCAAGGCTGCCGCCGCTGGCTCGGGTATCACCATTGACACCCGCACCGCTGCGAACAATTACTACCAGCCCAAAGCGACCAGCACCTCGGTCGGTGGTCAGATCAACGTTGACAACCGCTATCAGACTGTGACTGTCTCCTCGACCACTAGCGTGGCCGCTGGCGACTGCTTCACGATCTCTGGCGTCAACGCCTGCCATCACATCACTAAGGGTGACACTGGCGTGCTGAAAACCTTCCGAGTGATCAGCGTGACCAACGCCACCACGATGGTGATTTCGCCTCCGATCATCTCCGATCAGGGCGCGACCGATGCTGAAGCTCAGTATCAGAACGTGATCGTTACGCCTGCTGCTACGGCTAACATCGTGTTTCTGAACACCGCCTCGGCTTACCTCAACCCGTTCTGGCAGAAAGACTCGCTTGAGATCCTGCCGGGTCGGTATGCGGTGCCTGCCGATGCTGGCGTTGCTGTGATGCGTGCTGCCACTGACCAAGGCGTTGAACTGGTGATGCAGAAGTTCTACGACATCAACACCATGAAAACCAAGTATCGTCTCGATACCTTGTTTGGTGTGGTGAACAAGCAGCCGGAAATGTCCGGTGTGATCTTGTTCTCGCAGACCTGATCGTAGACTGACAGGGCAGGGGCTTCGGCCCCTGTCTTGTTTTAGGAGTGTCCGGCATGTTGAAAAAAGGCTATAGCAATAAATCCATCTCATCGAACATTTTGAAAGAGATGAAGGCTGGCAAGCCGCAGAAGCAAGCGGTGGCGATTGCTCTGAGTACGGCACGCACTGCTGCCATGAAAGCAGGCAAGCCTAGCAAAGCGCCGAGGAAGAAATGAAAGCCAAACCTCCTGGCCTCTATGCCAACATTGCCGCTAAACGCGAGCGCATCGAGGCTGGCAGTAAGGAGCGTATGCGTAAGCCTGGGAGCAAAGGCGCTCCGACTGCTGCTGCGTTTCGTGCTGCTGCCAAGACTGCAAAGAAAAAATGACCGAATTCCCGACGCTGGTTTACCGATCTCCTGGCCCGCATCACGGCCCAGGCTCAACTACCTATGACTATCGTGGCGTAAGCAACGAAAATGAGTTGACGTTGCGACAGATCGAGGGTTGGACGTTGAGTCTTGATGAGGCAATCAACGGTAAGCCAGCAGCACCTGAGCCTGTGGACAACTCGCCTCCGACTCGGGCTGAGATGGAGCAAAAGGCGCGGGAACTGAAGATCAAGTTTGACGGTCGCACGACGGATCGGAAACTGTTAGGATTGATCGAGTCCGCAATGGGGGCGCGTTAATGTCTTTTACAAAACGCCAGTTTGTCGAGGCCGCCTTCGAGGAAATCGGACTGGCGGCTTATGTGTTTGATCTGTCCCCTCAGCAGATGGAGTCTGCGGTGCGCCGTCTGGATACCATGATGGCTGAGTGGAACGCCAAGGGTATCCGTCTGGCATACCCGCTGCCGTCCAGTCCGCAGGACAGTGACATTGACGCTGAAACGACGGTGCCTGACAGCGCTAACGAAGCAATCATCTGCAATCTTGGTGTCAGGCTGGCTCCGTCCTATGGCAAGCAAGTGATGCCTGAGACTAAGGTGACGGCAAAGATGGCTTACAACACGCTGCTGGCCCGTGCGACAATGCCGATGGAGCAACAGATGCCTGCGTCCATGCCATCTGGCTCTGGCAATAAGCCTTGGCGTGTTTACGACGATCCATATCTGCGTCCGCCGTACTTCCCGGTGGACTCTGGGCCTGAAGGCCCGCTGGAGTACAACTGATGCCTACGATCAATCAACTGCCGACTCTGGCGACGGTTTCATCCGGCGATCAGTTGCCGGTCTACACGCCTAGCAACGGTGATGCTCGCAAGATGAGCATCGGTTCACTGCTGACGTTCTTCCAGTCATCGTTCGCCTCGCCTACGATGTCGGTGCAGTATGCGACGCCTGGGACTGGCTTCAACGTCACTGTGGCAACCAACAGCACGCAGGCATGGCTGCTGATTCAGCCTGCTGGAACGCTGGCAACTGGCACTGTGACGCTGCCGCTGAACACCAGCGTTGCTGATGGTCAGGAGGTGCTGGTGACAACCACACAGCAGATCACCTCGTTCACGCTCGGCCTGAACGGTGCTGCGGCTGCGTTTGGTGATCCGACGACGCTGGCGGCTGAGGACTTCTTCCGTATGCGTTACTACGGGCCTACAAATTCTTGGTACAGGATTGCTTGATCATGACCATTCGCGCACCGTTTCAGCCTCAACGTGGGGCAAACCAAGTCGTGACACCTGGCGCTGCATCGGCGTCTGCGACCATTGCTCTCGGGCCTAAGTCTGTCCGTCTGGTCAACAGTGGCGCAAACATCTGCCACGTTCGCATTGGTCAGGGCACTCAGACTGCGACGACGGCTGACATGCCGATTCGTGCAGGTAGCGAGATCATTGTGCAGCGCCAAGAGGATGAGGTGACTGTGGCTTACATCAGCGCCTCGGGCACAACGCTGCACATTCAGACCGGCGAAGGCGGCTACTGAGATGGCTAAAGATCCTCGACTCGAAAGGGCCGGGGTCAGCGGCTACAACAAGCCCAAGCGCACGCCTGGGCATCCGACCAAGAGTCATGTGGTCGTTGCCAAGACTGGCGATCAGGTCAAGACGATCCGATTCGGCCAGCAGGGTGTGTCAGGCTCGCCAAAGAAAGAAGGTGAGTCAGAGTCCAGCCGCAAGCGCCGCGAGTCATTCAAGGCCAGACATGCCGAGAACATTGCCAAGGGCAAGATGAGTGCGGCATATTGGGCTGACAAAGTGAAGTGGTGAGATGGCTCAAATCCCGATCGTCAGCGGCATCTATACCGATAACGGCCCGGACTTCCGGCAGTCCTACCCGGTTAACATGGAGCCTGTGCCTGTTGCCAACGGCATCAGCGGCGGCTATCTGCGTCCTGCTGATGGCTTGATTGCGCAGGCCACTGGCCCTGGCATTGATCGAGGTGGGATCAACTGGGATGGTGTGCTGTATCGAGTGATGGGCACGAAGCTGGTGTCCATCAGCGACGCCAATGTTGTCACTATCATCGGTGATGTCGGTGGATCAACGGATCTAGTCATCATGGACTATTCGTTTGACTACCTCGGCATCGTCTCTGGCGGCAATATCTATTTCTATGATGGCACGACGCTGACGCAGGCTAATTATGGTCTGGTCAATCCAACGCTCGGGCCTGTGATTGACTTTTGCTTCATTGACGGTCGGTTTATGTTGACCGACGGCGTTCGGCTATGGGTCACTGACGTTGCAGATCCGTTCACCGTTGGGCAGTTGGCGTATCAAGAGCCAGTCGCAGACCCTGACCCTGTATCGTCACTGTTGCGCTTACGCAACGAGGTGTATGCGATCAATCGCAACACCATTGAGGTGTACGAATCAATTGCGAGCAACGTGCCATTCCCGTTTGCTGTGATTGACGGAGCGCAGATCCAGAAGGGCGCGATTGGCGTTCAGGGAACGTGCGTTTTCATGGAAATGATTGCGTTTCTGGGTAGCGGTCGCAACGAAGCGCCTGCGGTCTATCTCGGCTCTGCTGCAACTGCACAAAAGATCAGCACGCAAGAGATTGACGAGATTCTGGCGACCTACACAGAGCAGCAGTTGTCTCTGGTGAAACTTGAAGCCAGAAACGACAAGTCGCAGCAGTTTCTCTACATTCATCTTCCAGACCGCACGCTGGTCTACGACGCTGCATCATCCGCTGCGTTGAAGCAACAGGTGTGGACTGTGCTGGTCAGCGCGATTGACGGTTTCGCACAATACCGAGCACGCAACTTCGTCTGGATTTACGACAAGTGGACTTGCGGCGATCCTCAGTCCAGCACTTTCGGATACATGAATGACTCGGTTTCGAGCCATTGGGGTGAGATCGTGCGATGGGAGTTTGGAACGGCCATTGTGTACAACGAGAGCAATGGCGCGATCTTCCATCAACTCGAACTGGTGGCTCTGACTGGTCGCGTGGCCTTGGGTCAGAATCCTTGGATCAGCACCAGTTACTCATACGATGGTCAGACCTGGGGCCAGGACAAAGCGATTCAGGTTGGATCTGTCGGTCAGACTCAAAAGCGCCTGGTGTGGTTCCAGCAGGGCCACATGCGCAACTGGCGTGTTCAGCGGTTTCGTGGCGACAGCCAGGCGCATCTGTCGTTTGCAAGGCTTGAGGCTCGACTGGAGCCTCTGGCGTACTGATGGCAACGTCGAACAGGCTCAACCTGACGCGAGATGAGCTTGCGTCATTCCTGAAGAATCATCACCAGATTCGTCAGTTCGAGCGGCTGTTTGCTGACGTTGAGCCTCTTGAGCCTACAACGCTTGATGATCTTGCTTTGGCTGGCGATAACGCAGCGCAAAAGGCTGTGCAGGCCATTGATGGGCTTGAGGCTCAGAAGCAGGAGCTTGAGGTTACGGTGGCTGCGCTTGAGGCTAAGGTCAATCAGGCTGTCGGCGCGTTGTCTGCCATCAATGACCAGTTGTCGATGCTGATGCAGGCACCGCCTCCTCGTGAGTTCAAGCGGTCGCGTTATGGGTCGTTCTACGACACGACAACGCAAACGGCGGCGGCGATCAACACAGCTACGGCTATCACGTTCAACACCACTGATCTGAGCCACGGCGTTAGCATTGGGACGACGACATCCCAAGTGATTGTGGATACGCCTGGAATTTATAATTTCCAGACATCTATCCAGTTGGATAGCACTGTCTCTACATCAGAACAATTCTATTTGTGGTTCCGAGTCAACGGAGTTGACGTAACCAATTCAGCGTCACAAGTCAGGATTCAGGGCAACAATGCTGAAATTTTTGTTGCTTTGAATTTCTTTTTTGACTTGAAGGCCGACGACTACGTTGAACTGATGTATTCAGTCAGTAGCACTGCGGTGCAATTGCTGGCCTCTGGCGCGGTGTCACCGCATCCTGGCATCCCGTCTGTCATTCTGACGGTTGCAAACAATATTCAAGGGGTTCAATAATGGCAGTCGTCGCAAAAGTTCTTGTTCCTCCGTTGCAGTTGGTGACTGCTGCGACCACTCAGTACACGGCAACTGGTGTCAAGGCGATCATTGACAAGGCAACCGTGACCAACACTGACACGGTGAATCGGTCGTTCAATGTTCACATTGTCACCAGTGGCGGCTCCGCCAACAACGGCAATCTCGTTATTGACACCAAAACAGTGGTGCCGAATGAGACTTATCTGTGCCCTGAGTTGGTTGGTCAGGTTCTGGATGCTGGAGACTTCATCAGCACGACGGCCAGCGCAGCCACTGCACTGACTCTGCGTATCTCTGGAAGGGAGATTGCATAATGGAAGGCGCAAAGATGCCGATGATGGTTCTCGGCGGCTTCAATGGGATTGAGGCTGAAGAACCGTTCATCACAGCCGCAGAGAACAAGAAGAACACTCAGGTCGTCATCAACAACTGGATGCTTGGGCCTGAGAAGCCGTCCAATGAGCCTGGTGCGAATAAGCCGTATTGGGTTGCCTTGGGCAAGGCGATGCAGGTTGACGAGGATGAGGCTCGGCGTCGGCGCTGCTCAAACTGCGAGTATTACGACAACTCAACCAAGACGCAGGCCAAGATGGAGCGCATCCCTCGCAACGCCTGGGACACTGATGCCGGGTATCGAGGCTACTGCGACAAGTTCGAGTTTGTCTGCCATGACATGCGAGCGTGTCAGGCGTGGGAAGAACGCGAGTTCGAGGAAGATTGACGTATGGCGCGATTGTGCGAGAATGGCGGCACTGAGTCGCCAGCGCCCGCCAGTAGCGCATCCGTCCACTAGGATAGCGCCGTGACACCTGAAGATTGGCTCAGACGAAATCTCAAAGAGGTTTTCGAGTTACCCGTTGAGGCGGTCGATTGGCTGCTGATGCTTTGGGGTGCCATTCAGGTCTTTGATGATGTGGCTGACGGGGACACTGTGACCCGTCCTGACCTTGATGCGGCGATCTGGAACACGCTGGTCGCAATGCCTCGTAATCCCTTCTTTGTTGTTCATGCGGCTACGCTTGCGCCTGTGATGGCTGCTTCCATCCTGAAGTGGCAAGCAAGTGACCGTGCTGAGATTGCAGGCGCACCTACGGCCATGTCCTATGCCTGGCGGGCAGGATATTACGATGTCGTGCTGATGGTCGTGCAGTGCTGTAAGGGTGTGGAGTTTGCGACCAATAACGCACATCATGTGATGGCGCTTTACGGCGAGCATCTTGGCGATTATTTGAAGGAATTTGAGCATGCCTGATCCAGTAACCGCA
>JACCDJ011113192.1_pt1 | contig 40902 bp, 39 predicted proteins | sample 7444481 | NCBI WGS metagenome assembly JACCDJ01 (sample SAMN15323435, study PRJNA562643) | freshwater metagenome | isolation source: river surface water | place: USA:Blue River Watershed | collected 2017-08-15
CCCATTGGAAAAGTATGCCGACGCATGCTCGTCTTTAAAAGGACTTAGGGAAACTCTTTTGACCAAAGCCTGCTCGGCGGTAGGTCGCCGGTTCAACTCCGGCCAAGGACACTTTATTTTGAAAAAACTATTGTTCTATTTCCTACGATAAAAATTCGATCTTCAGCAAATAATTTAACTGCACTTGAAAGCACTCTTCTTTCGATATCGCGTCCAATTGCGATGAAATCATCAGGCGTGGACGCGTGATTCACTCGCACTACATCTTGTTCGATTATCGGGCCCTCATCTAAATCAGAAGTTACAAAGTGTGCAGTTGCGCCAATAACTTTAACTCCCTTTGCATGGGCTTGATGATATGGGCGGGCGCCTTTAAAGCCGGGAAGGAATGAATGATGAATATTTATGATCTTTGAGGCAAATTTAGAACAGAACTCGGGTGAGAGAATTTGCATATAACGAGCAAGAACTATGAAATCTATCCCTGATTCGATTGAGACTCTTGTTATCTCATCTTCAATCTCTTTCTTAGATTTCTTATTGCTATCAAGGTATATGAAAGGAATTTGGTGAGATTCAACTAGTGTCCGTAAATCTTCGTGATTTCCAATAACTGCAGGAAACTCAGCAGGCATCTCCCCAAGATCTCTTAAATAGAGAAGATCGCGGAGGCAGTGGCTCGCCTTCGTTACAAGAAGAAGTGCGCGCTTAGGTTTGCTGAAGTCGCGTACCTGCAGATTAGGCGAGAAGCGCCCTAGGCGATTAGCAAGGCTAGAACGTGCATCTTCTAAGCTCGCATCGGTTTCGAAGCGAGTGCGCATAACAAATGTGTTGGTCAGCGAGTCAGTGAACTGTTGGTTCTCGAGAATATTGCCTTTGATCTCAAGGACAGCCGAGGTCAAGGCATTGACTATGCCGCTTTGGTCTTCACATTGAAGGGTGGCTAGTACTTCCACCCGGAGATTCTAGTGATTGATTTGGAAACGGCGAAGAGCTTTAGGAGCCCACCAGTTCCAATCTCCAAATAGACGCATCAAGGCAGGAACTAGAAGTGCGCGAATCAAAGTTGCATCCAAGAGAATTGCAAATGCAATTCCAAAACCCATCGACTTTATTGAGGTTACGCCGCTGATAATAAAAGCAGCAAAGACGATAGCAAGAATGAAGGCGGCCGCAGTAATAATTCGAGCGGATTTCTGTAGGCCCAAGGCAACTGATTCGACATTAGATTTTCCAGCGTCGTGCTCTTCCTTAATGCGCGAAAGCAAGAAGACTTCATAGTCCATAGATAAACCAAATGCGACAACAGCAATTAATACCAAGGTGCTCGTGTCTAATGAACCAGTTTGAATGAAATCACCAACTAAAAATGTGAATTTTCCTTCAATGAATATGAGCGTTAGTACTCCGATGGTTGCAGCTAGGGATGCAAAGTTCAGGATGATTGCCTTTATTGGAAGTAGAACCGAACCAGTGAATAGGAATAACAACACAAGCACGGTTATCGCAATCCACAAGAAGACCCACGGAAGGGTTTGGGCGATGCCATCTTGGGTATCTGCGTAGTCCGCTGCAATTCCTCCGACAAGTACTTCTATCGGGGAGTCAATCGCTCGAATTCGATTTATTAAATCTTGAGCTTCTGGAGTGCGCGGAGCCATTGAATGAACTGCGATGAGTCGGACCGCTTCACCTTTTACATCTGGCGTTCCTACTCGGACAATGTCCTTAACTTGGGCCAACTTAGCAGCGTATTCGTTGACAGATTCGATTTGATTACCGGCATTAGGAAAGATAATTTCAATTGGATTTCCCTCTTGGCCAGGGAATTTCTCCTCAATAAATGCAGAGGCTTGGTAGGCAGGATCACTAGCTGGAAGAACGCGACTATCAACCTGAGAAAACTTCACATTATTTAACGGTGCGATCATTAATCCAAGGACGATAAGTGAAAATGCGACTACAGGTATTGGCCTTTTCATAACAAACCTAGAGAGACTGGCCCAACCGCCATCTTCCTTGGGCGCTAGTCCACTCTTGCGGACAACTCCCTTATTAACTTTTTCACCGAGCATCATCAAGAGCGCAGGTAGTGGAATCAAAGCGCCTACTACTGCAAGTGCGACCACGATTGCGCCGGCATAGCCCATAGATTTCAAGAAGTTCATGGGGAAGAAGGCGAGTGAAATTAAGGTAAGAACCACAGTTAAGCCCGAATAAAAGACCGTCTTTCCAGCGCTTCTCATCGTATTCACAATTGCATCCTCACGGCTTATACCCCGCGCAATCTCTTCGCGGAAGCGATTTACTATCAAAAGTGCGTAATCGATTCCAAGTCCGAGCCCTAGCCCGGTGGTTAAGTTGAGGGCAAAAATACTTACATCAGTAACTAACGTTAATAAGTACAACCCGAAGAAAGTCCCCAGGATTGCGGTAACTCCAATAACTAGAGGCATCGCCGATGCAACAAGGGCGCCAAATACAAGAACAAGCATGATAAAAGTCAGCGGAATTGAAATTGCTTCAGATAGTTTTAAGTCATCTTGGATTCGACCATTTATGGCATTTGCAAAGACTGCGCCACCGGCAACCCTAATTCGCTCATTTTGGAAGGTGCCTTCATATTTATCTTGGTAGTAGCCACCAAGTGAATCAATCTCGGTGAAATCATCAGATTTTAGATAAACAAATATGTAGGCAGAAGTTCCATCAGTACTTTTGAAAGCTGGATTTCTACCAGCGCTCCAATATGAAATGACATTCTCGGCACTTGACTCATTTCTTAAGTTACTTTCAAGTGATGTTGCTGCCGCGACGGTCGCTTCGTTATCGACAGAGCCTTGGGATGATTCAAGAGTTATGACGACCGCGGGGTCCTTAACTCCAAAGGTATCCTCCAGATATTCGAATACCTTTGCGGAGTCGCTATTTGGATCTGAGTATCCACCAGAGTCGAAGCGCGAAAAGACTTGTGTGCCGAGCGTGCCGAATAGCAATACCAGCGTGACTGAGAGCAAGAAGATTGCTTTGCTGCGATGAGCTATTGCGTGGCCTAGTTTCTCAAACATCTTTTACCTTCTTCTCGTGGAGAGCGCTTGACTCGGGAATTACCTATAAGCAATAATGTAAACAATGTTAACACCGCTGCGCAAGGGCTCGGACTATCACCATGGTGACTTGCGCCATGCCACAGTCTTGGCTGCCCGCAATCTTGTCGATCGCGAAGGTTGGAACGCTCTGGGAATTCGCCGAGTCGCGGAAGTTGCTGGTGTGACTCCGGCTGCTTTGTATCGCCACTTTGAGAATCTTGAACAGCTACGAGCTGAAGTTTCACTTCAAGTAAGGAATGAACTAGGTGACTTCATTATGGCGCGTCGCGATCGAGTAAAAAAATCCCGCAGCCAAACAAGAAACGCAAGTTTAAGATTTGAAGCGCTCGGGGAAGGTTACGTTGATTTTGCAAGAAAGCATCCAAGACTTTTTGAAGCCGCTTTCTATCGCTGCGAGGAGAAGCCGGTAAGTGACTTCTCAGATTTAGCGTGGGAGTTACTGCAAGAGTCAATTCAAGAATTATTGGAGGCCGGATTACTAGATCGGAAAATTAGAGATTCGGCTCCTATGTTTGCATGGAGCGCTGTACACGGCCTCGCAGTTTTAGTTGCCCAACGCGCTCTGTTGCAGCGCGATCAAGAGTTAGCTCTTCGCCAGATTATGGATGGCGTACAGCGTGCACTGGCGCCACACTCTAGGAGGGCTTCATGAGCGAGTTGATTCCTTCGAAAACCAAAGATGAAATACAAGATGATAAAGAAAGTTCAAACGAAGATCGACGTGAGCAAGAAATTAAGGGCGATAAGCCCCCACATCACGACTAGTTCTCAGACTTAGTGGGCGCCTTACTCTCCGTTTTAGATTCGGATTTTGTCTCACTCTTTGCTTCGGGTTTTGCCTTGGAATCAGTTTTATAAAAACCAGAACCTTTAAAGACGACTCCCACATTTGAATAAACCTTGCGTGCTGGCGCACCGCACTCAGGACAGGTATCAATCGCCTTATCTTGGAATGATTGAAATACCTCAAAGTGGTGCTCTGCTTCACACTTATATTCATACGTTGGCACGGCGTAATCTTAGGTTCGTGGTGGCGAATCTTCTAATCGGAATCAGCGATGCTCTTTGATCTACTAAATACTCTCTTAGGCGCACTAACCCTAGGCCTGCTCCTTTCGTTGAGTTTTGTATTTCCAGAATCAGCGGGGCGATTCACGGAGTCCTCAAAGAAGTTACGCGAGCGGATTCCGATTCTTTTGGGCTTTTGGTTGCTTGCCGCTATTGGAAACTTATTGGCGACTCTGGCAAATTTATTTGAATCTCCCATCACTGAAATGCTTGATGCAACAACAATTCGTTCTTATGTAACCCAGACCTCTCTCGGTCGCCTGCAACTCATACAAGTCTTCGCAATTCTCATCTTGCTCATATTCTTTAGAGCCATCCGCAAAACTGGTGGGGCACTCCTTGCTTACTTTGTATCAGTCATTGGTTTTGCCGCGCCATTATTACAAAGCCACACTTCGCAAGCGGCAGGACATGGGTTAGCTATCGGCTCATTAATAATTCATGTAATCGCGCTTTCTTCTTGGGCAGGTTCAGTTTTCTCATTTCTTTTTATGGATACCCAAACGAGAGGGTTCACGCTAAAGAGAGTTGGGGTCATAGCAAATTGGTCGGTCTTGGCTGTTGTGATTACGGGAAGTACGAGTGCGATATTGCGGTTGGGGTATTCGAGCGATTGGTTTAGTACTTATGGGTTAATGATTTTTGCCAAAGTTTTAATTTTGGGTTTAATCGCATTTGTGTCAAAGAGAATTCGGGGCAATATAAGTGATGAGAGAGCAATAAAGTTTGAGATAACCCTCTTAACTATTGTCATTTCGATGGGAGCGCTACTTTCAAGATTTACTCCAATTGAGGAGAGTGAATATCAATACGATCGAGTGAGGGAGTTGGTCGGTATTCCGATGCCAGCAGAGCCGAATATCTGGCGCCTCTTCTTTGAATATGAAGCAGATGCGCTAATGCTCGGAGCACTGGTATTTGTGACCGCTCTATATATTCGTGGCGTTGTTAATTTAGTTCGCCGGGGTGATAAGTGGCCGGTGGGACGAACCGTTTCTTTCGCAGTTGGAATTTCACTCATTGACTACAGCACAAGTGGTGGATTGGGACTCTATTCAATCTTCTCATTCCAGTATCACATGATCGCCCATATGGTCTTAAGCATGATCGCTCCAATATTTATTGTCCTTAGCGCGCCAATCACTTTAGCGCTACGGACTTTGCCCATCGGAAGGAGTAAAGAGGAGCGCGGAATACGTGGTTGGTTAATCGATACCCTTGATTCAAGATATTCCGCTTTTGTAACTCATCCACTTGTCGCGCTGGCAATATTCGACGGCTCCCTCTTTGCTTTATATTTCACGCCGCTCTTTGGTGAACTGATGTCGAGTCACTTCGGACACTTGCTTATGAACTTGCATTTCATTCTTGCTGGCTTGCTCTTCTTTCACGTAATAGTAGGTATTGATCCGAACCCAAGGCGAGTGCATCACTTGGTTCGCGTAGTAATACTGCTTGGCGCAATAAGCATCCACGCCTTTTTCTCGATTGCTCTGCAAGCTTCAAGCACGCTTATCGATGGTGGCTTTTACCAATCACTTGAGCGGCCCTGGGCTACCGATTTATTGGCAGACCAAAAAACTGGTGCTGCGATTGGTTGGGCGATGGGAGAGATACCAATCATTCTTGCCCTAGTAGCAACTTTCATCCAATGGACCCGGGTAGATGCACGTGAAGCAAAGCGTGCCGATAAGAATTCAGAGCAAGATTTAGCGCAGTACAACGAGTATCTGCGCAAACTCGCCGAAGGAAGAGCAGACTCGTAGGATTCTGGCTATGGATCAACTCTTCACTCTGCCAGAAGAATACGAGGCGCTTCGTGAAAGTGTTCGGGCACTTGCCGATAAAAAGATTCAGCCATTCGCTCATGATGTAGATGCAAATGCGAGATTTCCGCAAGAAGCTTTTGATGCCCTGCAGAGCGCTGGTTTGGCTGCGCCACATGTACCAGCGGAATTTGGCGGTGAAGGCGCTGATGCGCTCGCAGTAGTTATTGTCATTGAAGAAGTTGCAAGAGTTTGTGCATCCTCATCCCTAATTCCGGCAGTGAATAAATTGGGATCGGTTCCGCTTATGTTGGCTGGAAACGCGGAACAGAAGAAGCGTTGGCTAAGTGAATTAGCAAAAGGTAAAGGTTTTTCCTATTGCCTATCTGAGTCTGAAGCGGGATCAGATGCAGCATCGATGAAGACGCGCGCAGTGCGAAAAGGCGATGGCTGGGTTATAAATGGAAGCAAGAAGTGGATTTCCCACGCCGGTATCTCGGAGTTCTACACAGTCTTGGCCTCAACGGATCCAGAAAAAGGTTCTAAAGGAATTACTGCATTTATTGTGGAGAAGAGTGATGCGGGAGTTTCCTTCGGTGCACATGAGAAGAAGATGGGCTTTAAAGGTTCTCCAACCCGCGAGGTTTATCTGGACAATGTCGAGATTGGTGATGATCGCAGAATTAGCGAGATCGGAGCAGGATTTTCCCTGGCGATGCAGACTTTGGATCACACACGCATAACAATTGCTGCGCAAGCTCTCGGTATTGCGCAAGGCGCCTTTGAAGTGGCAACAAAGTATGCAAAAGAACGACGCCAATTCGGAAAGGCAATTTTCGACTTCCAAGCAATTCAATTCATGCTCGCTGATATGGCGATGGAGATTGAAGCGGCCCGCCAATTAACCTACGCCGCTGCCGCAAAGAGCGAACGGGGCGAGCGAGACCTAACTTTCTTCTCGGCTGCTTCAAAGTGTTTCACGACTGATGTGGCCATGAAAGTAACGACCGACGCAGTCCAAGTTCTAGGTGGTTATGGGTATGTAAATGACTATCCCGTTGAGCGAATGATGCGAGATGCGAAACTTACTCAAATCTATGAAGGCACAAATCAGATTCAACGCCTAGTGATGGCGAGAAATCTTGGAATCAATTAAAACCTTATCAACCTCGTTGGCGTAAGAGCGGCCTTTACTCGTCTATCACTCGATTGAGTAGGTAATTGGTCCACTAATTCATCTTCATTTATAAGTGCAACGCTAAATCCCTTGAAATTATCGAGTGAGCGATCGTAAGAGCCACCACCTTGACCGAGCCGATTTCCACTCTTATCGATTGCTAAAGCCGGAACTATTATCAAATCTATGGCGCCGGAAAATTCGGTACCGATCGGTTCTTCGATTTTCCCATTCACTTTTAGTGAAGTTAAGTCTCCACTCCAACTGCGAAATTCAAGCGAGCGATCAGTTTTCAGAACCGGGAGTAATAATTTTTTCGAAGCGCCGAGAATTGATCCATTTAGTTCTTTCGTATCTGGTTCGTTGCCATAAGAGCGATAGCTTGCTATGACTTGGGCAACTTGAAATTCCGGGCAGGAAATTAAGAGATTAAAATCAAATTTTGACTTACCACCGCTCCGTCTTTCTCGGATGAGATTTCGTAAATTAGACTTCGTGTTCTCCACAGGATTAGCGTAGATTCAAAGTATCTTTTCCGGGTGAGTGAGAACATTCGAGTAGCTGATTTGGCTGCTGAGTTATTGGCATTATCTAAGCCACTAGCCGCTTTTGATATGCCGCTACTCGATTCCCATGGCGCGACGCTGGCCGAAGATGTTTTTCAAGGAGATCGGATTGCATTGCGCTCTGGCTCTCGTATCCGCTCCACCCAGATTGGCCTGGCTGCTTCGCTGGGCCGGGATCACCTGCCAACTCGACCACAGCCAAGAGTGGTGATTATTTCTGCTGGGGATGATCTCATCGAACCGGGCAAAGGTTCTCCGAGTGAAGGAGAAGAATTCGAAGTTAATTCATGGCTTTTAACTACTGCGGTAAAGGAAGCCGGCGCCGTCGGTTATCGCGTCACCACTATTCCGGAGACTCCAGATGCCCTTAAAGATGTGGTCGAAGATCAATTAGTAAGAGCCGATTTAATTGTCATTTGCGGTGAGAGTCATGACGAATCTTTTGATTTGATATTTGGCGTTCTGGCTCGACTTGGCGAGGTAAAGAGCGTCACTCCAAATATTGAAGGTAGTGGTCGACATGCCTTTGGAACTATTGGACCAGATAAAACTCCGGTAGTTGCGCTACCGGGCGATCCTATTTCTGCTTACATCTCAACTGAACTATTTATCCGTCCCATGATTCGTAACATGATGGGTCTTTATGACATTCACAGGCCGATTGCTCGAGCAACTCTTACAAATGATGTAGCAAGTGATGCTGGCAAGCATGCATTTATTCGCGCCACGCTTTCAACCGACAATCCCAATCGAAGACTTGTTACTGCGCTAGAAAATCAAGGGGACTTGATTGGTTTGTCTGACGCCACTGGATTAATCGTGATGAACGAGGAGAGAACGGAATTCAAGGCTGGAGAAGAGGTTGACGTACTATTACTAGAACGGCGCTTCAATTAAATGAATTGGCCAATCACGCTTCATGAGGGGGAATTAACCCTTCGCCCCCTACGGATTCGAGATAGAAAGTCATGGCTGGAATTGCGTGCTCGCAATCGCGCTTGGCTAACTCCCTGGGAGGCGACTACTCCGATTCTGGAGGAGCAGAAAAATCTTCCCACCTATTTTGAAATGGTGGCCTTTCATAGACGAGAGGGCCGGGCCGGGCGTTCGTTCTCATTTGCTATTTGGTTTGATGGAAAATTAATCGGCCAGATAACTCTTGGAGGCGTCTCTTACGGTGCATACCGAGGTGGACATATTGGCTATTGGATAGATGAAGCACATGCGAACAAGGGACTGATTACAAGAGCTGTCCGGGAAGTCGCCCGTTTTGGTTTTGCCGAACTTCGTTTACATCGCATTGAGATTGCACTTCGACCCGAAAATGGTGCATCTAAGCGGGTAGCAGAGAAAGCGGGATTTACATTTGAAGGTTTACGGCCACGCTATTTACATATTGATGGTGGTTGGAGAGATCACATAGTTTTTGTAAAAGAGAACACGAGAATTTAGAAAATAAGGAAATACCCAGAAAGTCCTAACTCTCCCTTTAGGGTTAGCGTTCATGGGTTCAGGTCTCATCTACATAATCATCGTAGGTATGTGGATTGCCTATTTCCTACCGCGCTGGATCGCAAATCATGATGAAGTATCTGGTCGCTCCGTTGATAAATTTAATGAAGCTATGCGAGTTGTTGGTAAAGCATCTGGAAAGAGCAAAGTTGATTTAGAAGAATTGCTAAAGCGAAAAGAGAATCAGATGTTGGTTCGCAGAATAGTCTTCTTCTCTATTCTGGGATTGATGACAATTTGTGGACTTTTTATATTGGTAGGATTTTTATCGCCCACGATAATTCTGCTTCCCATCTCTGCGCTCGGTATTTATCTTGTTAATACTCGTCACCAAATTAGCTTTATTAATGACGAGATCCAGTGTGCTCGGCAAAATCCAGAAGGAAAGCCTCAAGATAGTAAGTACAGCGATTTAATAATCCGCTCCAAGCGAGTAGCAAGGGAGCGGTCTGAGGGTCACGTTGAGCAATGGGTCCCACTCTCAGAGCGGTTGGCAAAATCCGAAGGTGAAGTTAGTGGAATAACAATCATTCCTAAAGGAAGTCGCAATAATTCAAATACTTGGGATCCAATTAGCGTCCCGCCACCTTCATATGCAAATTCACCGAAGGCCGCCCCAAATCGAAATTCACATCGCAATGAGCAAGAAGTATTTAGTGAAGAAGATTTAGAGGTATTAAGTAAGCCGGCCCCCGATGAGATATTTGATCAACAAGCAGCAGATTTAGTGGAAGAACACATTCGAACTGATCGCGCAGCGAACGAGTAGTTTCAGTTTTATTTTAGATCCAACTAGGTAGCCACATGCGGGCAAACCATTCATCGTAAGTCAGGACGATGGCAAGGTAGACCGGGGCAAAATAGGCGAAAATCAAGGTTGTTAGGCCTAGGGCGACATTGACAGCCTGGGTCCGCTTTATTCGCCGGCTTTCATCTTCCAAGAAGAGTTTTATGGAATAAATGATGGCTAGAACTAGAAATGGGAAAAAGGAGATGGCATAGAAATAGAAAGTAGTTCGCTCTGGAAAGAGGAGCCAGGGAAGATAGTTTGCGAATAAAGCCAGAAGGATTAGTCCCGCAACCCTTTCTCGACGGGAAATGAAGTAACCAATTGTTATCGCAATCGCAATCAATCCGAACCACCATATAACCGGAGTTCCCATAGCAAGAACCTCTTGTGAGCAATTTTCAGCCCCACAAGTTTTCGGAGATTCATAAAAGAAAGATGTTGGTCTTCCGAGAAGTAACCAATTCCATGGACTTGCTTCGTAGGAGTGCTCAGTTGTAAGTCCAGTATGAAAATTTAATATCTCTCGATGATAGTGAATGAATGACAGAATCGGATTATTTGAATAATTCCTAGACCAACCGTTGTTAGAGAAGAACCAACCACTCCAAGAAATTAAATAGATAATTGGGATAGTTGGAATATAGGGAATCAACTTTTTCCAATTTGTGAAGAGAAGATATATTCCGATTGCCAGAATAAAATATAAGGCGCTCCATTTAGTGGCCAACGCCAATCCAAGTGAAGTGGCAACCAAGAAATGCTTCTCGTAGAGAAGCGCTAAGAATGCTGCTAGCAAAAAGAACATCAAGAAAATATCAAGTAGCGCCGTGCGTGACATTACAAGGTGCAATCCATCAATCGTCATCAAACCGGCGGCAATAAGCGCGAGATACTCCGAGCTAAACAGTCGTTTAGCAACTAGATAGATAAGTGCAATTGAAAGCAGTCCAAAGAGCGCCGTAACAACGCGCCAGCCCGTTGCGGTATCGCCGAAGACCCAGATACCAAGGGCAATCAACCATTTCCCAAGCGGCGGATGAACGATGAATTCTGCTTTTCCATCAGTTACTTCAACGCCACCCGCAAGATAATCGCGGGCGCCATCGACGTAATAGACCTCATCAAATACGAGAGTTGCTGGCATCCCTAGATTCCAGAATCGGAGTAAGGCTGCGACGGCAAGGATTAAACCAAGTGTTAAGCGGGGAGAAATCCGAGGCATAGAGGAAAGGATACTGATGCGAGAATTACCAAATGGGGACATTGGTGGTTGCTGCAGCTCCGATTGGCAATATTGGCGATGCCACAGATCGCCTCAAAGATGCGATAACTAAAACGAAGTTTGTTGCAGCTGAGGACTCACGAAAGTTCACCAGGCTCTGTAGAGATCTTGGAATTGAATATCATGCAAAGGTAATCTCATTTTTCGAAGGAAATGAGAGAGAGCGTCTTGAAGAGTTAGAGCGAGCGCTATTCGAGAACGAAATAGTTCTTTTGATTACTGATTCGGGAATGCCGGCAGTGAGTGATCCCGGCTACCGAGCAATAAGTCTTGCATTGGAGAAAGGTTTCCCGATTCAAGTACTTCCTGGCGCAAGTGCAGTTACAACAGCGCTAGTTCTATCAGGATTACCGACAGATCGCTTTGCTTTTGAAGGTTTTCTGCCTAGAACTGAGATAGCACGTGATCGCGCATTAGCGGAGTTAGCTGAAGAAGAGCGGACCATGATTTTCTTTGAAGCTCCCCACCGAGTGAGCGCATTTCTAAAATCAGCTGAGCAAGCTATGGGTGAGAATCGTCGTGCAGCGGTCTGCCGCGAACTAACTAAAACCTACGAAGAAGTTCAGCGCGGAAGCCTCGCCGAACTTCATAAATGGTCAACTTCAAAAGAGATGTTGGGTGAATTTACAATTGTCATTGCTGGTTTTCTAAGGCGCGATGTAACTCATAGCGAGGATGAAATTGTTGGATTAGTGAAGCGACTTGAGCAAGCGGGAATCTCTCGGAAAGAGGCGATTTCAACGGTAGCAAAAGATTTAGGTGTACCAAAACGAAATGTTTTCGACATCATGGTCTCGCACAAATAGATAGACTTTTCACATGTCCGATTCGGCTAAGTCTTTCTATCTAACTACGCCTATTTACTACGTAAATGATGCGCCACACATTGGACATGCCTACACAACGGTTGCGGGAGATTTCTTAACTCGCTGGCATCGCCAAAAAGGGGAATCGGTCTGGTACCTCACCGGAACAGATGAACATGGCCAGAAAGTGATGCGCACCGCGGAGGCGAATGGCGCCCAGCCGCAAGATTGGTGTGATCGATTAGTTGAAAGTGCATGGAAACCAGTCTGGAAACATCTTGAGATTGCTTACGATGATTTCATCAGAACAACTGAACCACGCCACACCGAGCGAGTCCAGAAGTTCCTACAAGGATTGATGGAAAAAGGCTTTATCTATGAGGGAAATTACGAAGGACCATACTGTGTTGGCTGCGAGGAATTTAAGTTGCCGGGCGATCTTGACGAGGGAAAGTGCAAGATTCACTCAAAACCAGTGGAGCTTGTTAAAGAGACTAATTGGTTCTTCAAGTTATCAGAATTCGTACCAAAACTAATTGATCATTACAAAAATAACCCATCAGCATGTGAGCCGGAAAGTGCGCGAAACGAGGTAGTTTCTTTCCTTGAAGGCGGAGTTTCAGATCTTTCAATATCGCGCTCAACTTTTAATTGGGGAATAAAAGTACCGTGGGACTCCAAGCAAGTTGTTTATGTCTGGTTCGATGCGCTACTAAATTACGCAACCGCAGTTGGCCTTACTGATGCAAAAGGTACTTCGGGCGGAGAAAAATTTGGGAAGACTTGGCCCGCTGATGTTCATCTTGTCGGAAAAGACATTTTGCGTTTTCACGCCGTGATTTGGCCAGCTATGTTGATGGCTGGCGGTCTACCAGTTCCCAAAAAAGTTTTTGCGCATGGTTGGTTACTTGTTGGCGGCGAGAAAATGAGCAAGAGCAAATTGACGGGCATCGCGCCGGCTGACATAACGTCACACTTTGGCGTCGATGCTTTCCGCTATTACTTTATGCGTGCCATTCCCTTCGGAAGTGATGGCTCGTTCTCTTGGGAAGATATGAGTGCTCGCTATACGAGTGAGCTCGCAAATGATTTCGGCAATCTTGCTTCTCGACTTACTGCGATGATTGAGAAATATTGTGGCGGAATTCTCCCGGCGCGATCTGAATCTAAAGAACTTGCAACATCACTTGCAAATACGGTTCAAACTGCAGATAAGGCAATCTGTAATCTCGACTTTCAAAGTGGAATAAATGCAGTTATGGAATTCTGCAAAGAGGTAAATGGCTATGTCACTGCAAAAGAGCCTTGGGCAGTTGCTAAAGATGAAAGCCGTAAGAGTGAGCTTGAAGCAATTCTTTACAACACCGCAGAATCACTACGAGCCCTTTCAATCTTGCTTCACCCGATCATGCCGATAGCCACTAAGAAACTCTGGAGTTATCTTGGTGCGCAAGATTCATTAGGAGAGATTGAGAAACAGAAAATCTCCGAAGTTAGTAAATGGGGACAACTCCTCCCAGGTACAAAGATAAGCAAGGGCGAAATTCTCTTTCCGAGGCTTGAAACCGATCGCGATGGCAGATCGTCATAATCGCGACTTAGATCGCGCACCGGCACCTCTTCCAGAACCACTTCCTAGTAAGTGTGTAGATACCCACGCCCATCTAGAGATAGTCACAAATACTGAGCCTGATGATGAAGCGATTGGAAAGGTATTGGCCGAAGCCGCCAGCGTCGGAGTCGATCGAGTTGTCCAAGTTGGATATTCCGCAGAACAATCCGAGTGGTCAGTAAGACTTGCCGAAAGTTGGCCAAGAGTTTTGGCAGCAGTTGCCCTTCATCCTAATGAGGCGCCCGTTGTGGCTGATTTGGAGAGCGATCTAAAACGTATTACAGAATTAGCCAAACATGCGCGAGTGCGTGCAATTGGTGAGACTGGTTTAGATTTTTTCCGCACCGCACCAGAACTTCGCCAGCGTCAGCGCTACTCTTTTATTAGACATATCGAGATTGCAAAAGAATTCAATAAAGCGTTAGTGATTCATGACCGAGATGCACATCGTGAAGTGCTTGATGTCTTAGATGAGGTCGGTCCACCGGAAAGAACGGTTTTTCATTGCTTCTCAGGTGATGCTGAAATGGCCAAGGAGTGCATCGCCAAGGGCTACTTTCTGTCTTTTGCAGGGACGGTAACTTTCAAAAATGCCCCGCAACTTCGCGAAGCGCTAAAGCTCGTTCCCATCAACCAACTTCTGGTTGAAACTGATTCGCCTTTTCTAGCCCCCATGCCGCATCGTGGCGCACTAAATACACCGGCCCAAATCCCAAATACTCTGCGGGTGATGGCCCAAGAGCGCGGTGAAGAACTGGCAACGCTTACTGAGGCGTTAAGTAATAATGCGGAACGAGTTTTTGGATCATTTGATATATGACAATAACAATGCTCGGTGCATCTGAAATACGCAAACTTGCTGAGGATTTGCAACTTCGCCCTTCGAAATCTCTTGGTCAGAATTTTGTAATTGATGCAAATACTTGTTTGAAGATAGTTAGGCTTGCAGAGATTGAGGCGCAAGATCGAGTGGTTGAAATTGGTCCTGGGATTGGCTCGCTAACTCTGGCCATCTTGAGACAAACCAAGAATGTCACAGCAATCGAGCTAGATGAAAGACTTGCCGCAAAACTTCAAGAAACGCTTATTAGTCATGGCAGTGGCAATATTGAAATCATTAATGAAGATGCGCTAAGAGTCGCGCGACTTGAAAGTAAGCCAAATAAGTTAGTTGCAAATCTTCCGTATAACGTCTCGGTCCCCGTCCTCCTCACATTTCTCGAGCGCTTTGCAAGTATTCGTTCAGGTGTCGTGATGGTCCAATACGAGGTAGCCGAGCGATTAGCAGCAACGCCAGGAAGCAAAAGTTATGGAGTTCCGAGCGCTAAAGCAGCTTGGTGGTGTGATGTGCAATTAAGAGACTCAGTCTCACGGAGCGTTTTTTGGCCGGTGCCAAATGTAGATTCGGCGCTGCTAACCTTTAAGCGCCATGATGGAACCGAATCACCATATGGTGATGAGGCGCTTCGAATCGCTACCTTTGCGATTATTGATAACGCTTTTGGCAAGCGGAGAAAAATGCTCCGCTCGGCTCTTGCAGGTCTAATGGGCTCTTCAGCAACGTCCGAAGCTCTTTTAGTAGCAGCGGGTATTGACCCCACTTCTCGCGGCGAATCGCTAGATATAACTCAATTCGCGCGCATTGCGAAGGCGTGGCTCGCAAGTAAGTAATACGCTCACCGCATGACCAATCAGGTTGCTGTCCGAGTGCCGGGCAAGATCAACCTTCAACTTTCAGTTGGACCACTTCAGCGCGATGGATATCACGAATTAGCCACAGTCTTTCAATCGGTCTCGTTATTTGATGAAGTAACAGTTTCGCAAATCGAATCCGGAATCGAGATTACTTCTGATTCAAAATCTAATATTCCACTTGATAAAGAGAATTTAGCTTTTCGCGCCGCTGAAATTATGTGTAAAAAATTCGATATTGAAACAGGTCTTGCCATCAAAATTAAGAAGGAGATTCCTGTTGCAGGAGGTATGGCCGGCGGAAGTGCGGATGCTGGAGGCGCTATTGTCGCCATCGATTCTCTCTTCTCTCTCGGTTTGAAACGTGATGAAATGGAGCGAATCGGCGCTGAACTTGGTGCAGATGTGCCATTCACTATTGCTGGCGGAACTGCAATCGGGACTGGTCGAGGTGATCAAATCGCACCAGTGCTTTCACGCGGCTCTTACAATTGGGTTCTTGCACTATCCACTTCTGGATTATCAACGCCATCGGTTTATAAAGAGTGCGATCGATTGCGCGAAGGGCTTGATATCTCAAAACCATTTGTGAGCGATTCGCTCTTGCAAGCATTGAGTCACGGCGATGCAAAAGCTTTAGGAAAGGCGCTTTCCAATGATTTGCAACCAGCTGCATGTTCGCTAAAACCTGCTCTGCGATTAATTCTTGATGTCGGTCTTGATTATGGCGCGCTCGGTGGAATCGTTTCGGGTTCTGGTCCAACTGTCGCATTCCTTGCAGAGAATGAAGATCACGCCTTAGATCTAGTTGTTGCCCTGACTTCAAGTGGCGTAGTTGGAAATGTCATTCGCGTGGCTGGGCCGGTACCGGGCGCTCGCGTTATTACAAATGGCTGATACCTAATAGAATTCAGGTTCCTCCATTGTGTAGTGGCTAGCACATGGGCCTTTGAAGCCCAGGGTCCAGGATCGATACCTGGTGGAGGAGCCAATTCACGAGCCAATAGAATTAGAACATCACGAAAGGTGGGGTGTTGAGCCGGCTCGATCTAGTGATCGTCCTCGCCGCAGGCGATGGAACACGGATGAAGTCCACTACCCCTAAAGTCCTACATCAAATCGCAGGCCAATCCATCCTCGCTCACGTTTTAAGCGCAACTTCAAAGCTTGAAGGTAAAGAGCTTCGCGTAGTTATCGGTGCCGGTAAAGAATTGGTAGCCGAAGAATTGAAAGTAATTGCGCCAAATTGCAAAGAGATAGTTCAAGCGGTGCGCGGTGGAACTGGCCAGGCAGCTCGCCTGGCACTCGTTGATGCCCCTAAAAGCGGTCAAGTCTTAATCTGTGCCGGCGATACTCCTTTATTAACTAGCACAACTCTTAGTTCGCTAATTGAAGTGCATAACAAAAGCAGAGCGCTCGCCACAGTACTTACAACGGAACTGCCAGATCCATTTGGTTATGGCCGAATAGTTCGCGATGGTTCGGGAGAGCTCGCCTCAATCGTTGAGGAGCGCGATGCTGATGAAGCAACTAAGGAAATCGCAGAGATCAATTCAGGTGTTTATGTCTTTGATATCTCGGCTCTAAATAGCGCATTAGCTCAAATTGGAAAAGCAAATGCCCAAGGCGAAGAGTATTTGACCGATGTAATCGCCATCTTGAAGTCGCAGGGCCACCAAGTTTCGACCTACCAATCCGCTGACTTCACCGAAATATTGGGCATAAATGATCGAGCTCAACTCTCCGATGTTGCAGCGCTGATGCGCGACCGTATAAACGATGCCTTGATGCGCAGCGGCGTAACCATGCTCGATCCAACTAGCGTCTGGATTGATGCCACAGTGGAGATAGAGGCAGATGTACAAATTGAACCTGGCGTTGCAATTAAAGGGAGCTCAAAGATAAAGAGCGGCGCAAAGATTGGGCCAAGAACCACGTTAATTGATTGTGAAGTTGGAACTGGAGCGACAGTCATCGAATCTCACTGCGAATCAAGTGAAATCGGGGCGCGCGCAAAAGTTGGTCCATTTGCGCACCTTCGTGGTGGAACAGTCCTTGCCGATGAAGTTAAAGTCGGCTCATTTGTGGAGATGAAGAATTCCACGGTAGGTGAGGGTTCGAAAGTTCCGCATCTATCTTATGTAGGCGATGCGCAAATAGGGCGGGAGAGCAACATTGGGGCCGCCACCATATTTGTTAATTACGATGGCGTTTCAAAGCATGAGACAAAAGTTGGGGACCATGTGCGAATTGGGAGCGATTCGATGTTGATTGCCCCGGTTGAAATCGGCGATGGCGCCTACACGGCCGCCGGTTCAATCATCAACGAAGATGTACCTGCTGGCGCGCTTGGTATCGCAAGGGCCCGACAGGTCAATATTCTTGGCTGGGTATTGAAGAAACGTAAGGGCACAAAATCCGCTGAGGCGGCCGAGAAGAAAGAGAGAAAATAAGTGAGTAATGAACTCCGTCTCGGCTCTGAGAAGCGACTGCGCATATTTACCGGACGCGGTTATCCTGAATTAGCCGAAGAAGTGGCCGCCGAACTAGGCGTAACGATTACTCCAACCTCAGCTTATGACTTTGCAAACGGTGAGATATTCATTCGCTTTGAAGAGAGCGTGCGCGGCTGTGATGCATTTGTAATTCAAAGTCATTGTGAACCCGTAAATAAGCAGATCATGGAACAACTGATTATGGTTGATGCGCTTAAGCGCGCTTCCGCGAAGCGAATTACTGTGATCGCGCCGTTCTATGGTTACGCTCGACAAGATAAGAAACACCGCGGACGTGAACCGATCTCAGCGCGTCTGATGGCCGATCTCTTTAAGACCGCTGGCGCGGATCGCTTAATGACGGTGGATTTACATACCTCTCAAATTCAAGGTTTCTTCGATGGTCCAGTCGATCATCTCTTTGCGCTACCTCTACTTGCTAATTATGTGGGCTCAAAAGTTGATCGCAAGAGATTAACTATCGTTTCACCAGATTCTGGTCGGGTAAGAGTTGCCGAACGTTGGAGCGATATTTTAGGTGGCACTCAAATCGCATTTATCCATAAAACTCGTGATCCACGGGTTCCAAATGAAGCTATCACCGGAAGAGTTGTTGGTGAAGTCGAAGGTCAAACCTGTGTGGTCATCGATGACATGATCGATACCGCCGGAACCATTGCAAAAGCAGTCGATGCGCTCTACAACGCTGGAGCTAAAGATGTAATCATCGCTGCAACGCACCCAGTCTTCTCCGGTCCCGCAGCAGAGCGCCTCATGAACTCAAAGGTAAGTGAAGTGGTTGTAGCAAATACGCTTCCAATTCCGGAAGATAAGCGCTTCCCGAATCTCACTGTCCTTTCAATTGCTCCATTAATTGCGCGCGCAATTAAGGAGGTCTTCGAAGATGGTTCTGTTACGAGCCTCTTCGATGGACATTCCTAAAAGTGCGCCGCTTTAGTGCATTAGTTTTAGCTTTACTTCTTCTTCCTATTGCAAAGATAGAAGCGGCTGAGCCATATCAAGTAACGGTGATGTCACGTAATCTTTACTTGGGTTCTGATGTTGGAGTCGCACTCGAATTGATTCCGAATTTCCCCGCAGCTGCGCAATTCATGTGGGATCAAGTTAAGAAAACCGACTTTCCCAAACGCGCTAAAAAGCTGGCAGCAGAAGCAGCCCTAGATAAGCCAGATTTAATCGGCATACAAGAGGCGACGATTTGGTATTGCCGAAAAGATTTATGGAGCGAAAAGATTGAAGTCTTTAATTTCCTAAATCAATTTATCGAAGCCACCAAGGTATCCGGAACCCCATATTCACTAGCTAGATCTAATGGAGTATCTGCATTTAACCCCGGATATTCAATCGCGGCCATTCCCTACCTAACAAAGGTAAAAGACCCTGAGACTTTCCCAGCGCTATTTGGCAGCGAGAGCGCCTCATGTGGCTTCACAATCGCAGATGCAATATTGGTCCGCGATGATTTGGCGGGAAATGTCCAGCAGGTCGGCAACACCGAGTATGACGCCACTTATTCCATAGTTCCAACGCTGATGACCATTTATCGTGGCTATACCTGGGTTGATTACCAAGTAAATGATTCGCTAGTTCGAGTTATATCGACCCATCTTGAATCAATTTGGGATGAGAATAAAGTTCCAAACTCTGCTATTCAAGCATCACAACTTGTTGATGATCTCAAATCAGCAAAGATGCCACTTATTGTTATGGGTGATTTCAATGCAGATTACCGCGATCCCCGTGGAAAAGAATCACCCAATCCGGGTGAGCAGCCCGTTGTAAGTGAAACTTGCCCGACTCCTGGCGCCGCAAAATGCAATGCCTATACAACGATGATTGAAGCAGGTTTTGTTAATGCCTCACCAGATGCAAAAGATCCTAAGCATTTCTCTTGGGGAGCAAGCGCACTACTAGATGGTCCTGATCCCAAACGCGCCAAGGTTGCAGCTGAGTATGGAAATCAATATGGATTTACTGATCGACTTGATTATGTATTTACAAAAAATATTTATGCAAACATCTCATCTAAGATGATTGGGAATATCTATCCTGATGGTAGCTCAATCTGGGATTGTGGCGAGAAGAAATGTTTTGCATCCGATCACGCAGGAGTTGTGGCCACAATCGAAATTCCCCGAGGCGCAAGTGCGCAAGATCCAGCGCTTCCGAATCACGCCCGTTTTCCGCTCGGTTTCTGGCACTTCTTCGCGCTTGGCTTAATACTTCTTAGCGCGCTGCTCATTGCTCGCAGAATTCGCCGGAGATAAGCGCGGGATTTGTAGTTTTAAGAGGCGCTAGGTAGCCTTCCCTCACTTAAGGCGAGGGGTAAACCCCGTAATCGACGAAAGGTAAGACCATGGCTGAAGTTGGAATTAAAGGCGCGCTTCGTAATGAATTCGGAAAAGGCGCATCACGAAGAATCCGTAGAGATGGGCAAGTTCCCGCTGTAATTTATGGACACGGTGAAAAGCCGACACATATCTCACTTCCAGCTCGTGAAGTCGGAATCGCGATTAAGACCTCGAACGTACTTTTAAATATTGATCTTGGAGATAAGCAAGAGTTAGTGCTTCCTAAATCAATTGTTCGCAATCCTCTTAAAGGGACTCTTGAGCATATTGATTTGATTATTGTCCGTCGCGGTGAGCGCGTAGTCGTTCACGTTCCGGTCCACACAACTGGTAAACATGATCCAGAAGGAATTCTCGAGCACGTTCATAACTCAATTGAAGTTGAAGTTGATGTAACTTCGATTCCACAATTCCTCGAGTTGGATATAACCGGCTTGATGGCTGGAGATTCCAAGCTCGCTGAAGATGTTGTGCTTCCGGAAGGCCTAGTTCTAAAGAGCGATCCAAAGATGGTAGTTGCTCACGTTTCAGTTCGCGCCGCGATTGAAGAAGTTGCACCTGTTGCTGCTCCTGCTGAAGGCGAGGCAGCCGCTGCACCTGCTGAAGGTGAAGCTGCTGCAGCTGCTCCGGCTGAAGGTGAAGCAAAGAGCAAGTAAGCCCGACTAACCTTCCGATATGTTTTTAAATAGGAAGGATCGCTGGATTGTTATTGGCCTCGGAAATCCGGGCCAAGAATATGAGCGAACCCGCCATAACATTGGAGCGATGGTTGCTATCGAACTCGCCAAACGCGCTGGGAAAAAACTAAGTTCGCACAAGTCGCGTGCAAATTTAGCGGAGTACAAATTAGCAAGCGGTGAATCGATCGCGGTAGCAACATTGCGCAGCTACATGAATGAATCAGGTGGCCCTACGAAAGCTCTGATGGATTTCTATAAGGCAAAGAGCGATCATTTAATTGTGATTCATGACGAACTAGACATTCCCTTTGAGGCGATTCGAATCAAACAAGATGGCGGCGATAATGGCCATAACGGTCTAAAGAGCATCACAAAAGTTCTCGGGCCAGATTACTTCCGGTTGCGCATGGGTATCGGCAGGCCTATGGGCAACCAAGACCCAGCTGACTTCGTCTTGAAACCATTTAGCGCTAATGAAAGAAAGAATCTCGAGCTCTTTGTAACTAAAGGCGCTGATGCAATCGAGGCGTTAATTTCAGAGGGGCTTGAGCGAGCTCAAGCGAACTTTAATTCCTAATCTCAACCAGTATTGCGAAGTCCAGTCGCCACACCATTAATTGTTAGCAATAGGGCTCGCGAGATTAATGGATCGCTATCGCCTTGAGTCCTAACCTTCTTCAGTAGTGAAACCTGTAGCAGATGAAGTGGCGCAAGATAGTTGTCGCGGATTTGAAGTGTGCGCGAAAGGATCTCTTGGTCGCCCAAAATATCGCGCTTACCAGTAAGCGCCAAGATTTCAGTGATAGTTAAATTGTATTCCGCTTCTATCATTTCAAGCATGTGGTGAAGCCTCGGTTCCACCAAAGCTGTTACATATTTGCGAGCAGTCTTAAGGTCAGTCTTTGCGATAGTCATCTCCACATTGCTAATGAAGGTACGGAAGAAATGCCAATCTTTTAACATTGAGCGCATCACTTCGCCATGTCCCGCTTCGCGCGCTGCCTTTAATCCACTTCCAACGCCATACCAACCCGGAACAATTTGGCGTGATTGAGTCCAACCAAAAACCCATGGAATTGCGCGCAGCGAGGAGAGATCATTTCCGGCATCTGGCCTTCTTGAGGGGCGCGAACCAAGGTACAGATTTCCTAATTGTTCAACCGGGGTTGATTGGTAGTAATAGTCAGGTAAATCTGGATGATCAACAAGTTCGCGATAGCTCGCAAATGCGCTCTCACTAATTGAGTCCATTGCGCCATTCCAGTTCTTTAGATCATCATTAGATTGGCGAGCCGCGCGATTTAGAACGGTAGCTTCAAGTGCTGCGGCAAGAGTTAATTCAACATTCTCACGAGCTAATGAAGGAAGCGAATATTTGTCGGAGATAACTTCGCCTTGTTCAGTCATCTTTATATGACCATCAAGGGTTCCCCAGGGAAGTGCGATGATTGCATCATAAGTTGGTCCGCCGCCTCGGCCGACTGAACCACCCCGACCATGAAAAATTCGCAGTTGCACATTGAATTTTCGAGCAACGTCGCGCAACCTGCGTTGAGCTTGGTGAATCTCCCATTGGCTCGTAGCAATACCTGCATCTTTATTTGAATCGGAATATCCGAGCATTACCTCTTGAATATTACCGCGCAGCTCAACGATTTTTCGATAAGACGAATTGCTGAGTAATTTCTCGAGAATCTTGTCGGCTGAACGGAGCTCAGCTACTGTCTCAAGTAACGGCACAATGTTTATACGTGCAAAATTATTTTGAGTAAGTGAAATCAATCCAGCCAATTTTGCAAGTAATGTTGCGGCAAGCACATCTTCTGCGCCGCGCGTCATTGAGATTATGTAGGTCTCAATTACTTGTGGATCAAAAGTATCTTGCGCCGAAGCAATTGCCTTAAAGGTGTCGAGCGTCTTTTGGGAATCTTTATCTAGATTCCCTAAGTTAGAATTTTCAGCGAGCAATTCGCTACTCAGGAATTCGCACTTAGCATCAGAACTTAATTGGCTATATCCAGCGCTGGGAAAAAGCTGGTTAATTGCTTTTTCATGAGCGGCGGAGTGCTCGCGGACATCCATAGTTGCGTGAAACAAGCCAAAGGCAGCCACAGCGCGGATAGTTCGTTCCAATAAGCCATGTGCAATCAATTCGCCACGATTAGCAATCAATGACTTGTGCATCAGCATCAAGTCCTCGAGCAGTTCATCGGTATTTGCATAATCTCTTCCAGGTTCATGCGCGCCACCTTTTGCGTGACGCTCGCGAGTGAGATTTAGTCGGTGCCGAATTGCGGTCGCTTTAAGACGATAAGGCTCTTCTACGTTTATTCGGCGAAACCGAGGCTCGATTTCTGGAATTCGTTCAAGATCGCGGGCAACTGATTCAAGTAGCGCCGGTGAAGTGCCGGCAAGTTTTGTCGAGACCGAGAGCGCTTGGCGGATTTCATCAATTGCGGAGATGAGCACACGAATTGCGTGGCCCATTTGCAAGACAATCGCTTGTTTAGTGACTTCCGGAGTTATATTGGGATTTCCATCTCGATCGCCACCTATCCAAGAGCCAAATGTGAATGGCGTCGAGGTAGGCGAGAGATCAATCTTTAATCGCTTTAACTCGCGCGCAAAGTCATCTAGAACTTCGGGCATTGTGTAGCGCAACAAGTCATCTAAATAATAGAGCGCGTTTATTGCTTCATCCAGCGGTTCAGGTCTACCAAGGCGAAGTTCATCGGTCTGCCAGAGCAGATCAACCGCTTCTGCTAATTGCCGTTCGCGGGCGGCTGATTTCTTATCATCTAACAATTCGGCAATTGTCCCGAGCTTACTTAAAACAGAGCGGCGGGCCGCTTCAGTTGGGTGCGCTGTAAAAACCGGACGCACCTCAAAAGAGGAGAGCCACTTTGAAATATCGGCTTCAGTAAAACTTTTACCACCATCACTTGCCGCAATGATTCGATCTACGGCGCGAGAGATCCATGAACCTTTACTCGCTCGCTCTTCATTTAATTCTCTAGATCGATGAACTTGTTCCGCAATATTTGCCAAGTTGAAATAAACATTAAATGCTCGCACGAGCTTTACGGCATCTTGCGTAGAGACTGAAGCAAGAAGTTCTTCGCCACCACCTTCGCGGACCGACTTTCGAACCGATTCGACGAGATTTAGTAGCGCTTGACCGTCTTGACGAACGAGGGATTGTCCTAATAAGTCGCCGAGAGTTCTTACATCTCCTCGAAGTGCAGAGTTATCGCTCTCGGTCATTAGCGAATAATCTCACGATAAGATTTCATCTGTATTTCCGGTAGCCCCCTCCTTTTAGGAAGCGGGGCCATACGGCTATTGGAGGTGATTTGCTTGAGCGGACTTGCTAATTTCATCTCGCTATCTGAAACAACTCAATCTATTCTCCATGATTCGCGCCGATTTGTTTCACCATCTCCAACACACCCAATCCTTATAGCTGAACTCGCTAAAGCGCGCCGATTAGTTGTGGTCACTCACTCCAGCAAGCGCGCGAGTGAAATTGTCCATGAGTTAAGCGCCCTTCGCGAAGATGTAATCGAGTTTCCCGCTTGGGAGACTCTGCCGCATGAGAAGTTGAGTCCAAATAGCGATACCGTAGCTAAGCGCATCGGTGCTCTCTATGGTTTAGAAGATGCGAAGTTAATCGTCATTCCAATCCGTGCTCTCGTTCAACCAATAAATTCAGATGTAATCAAGATTCCACCACTTACTCTAGAAAGTGGCGAACAAGTCGGATTTGAACATTTAACAAGAGAATTGATCCACCGGGCTTATTTAAGAGTTGATCTTGTAGAGCGGCGCGGTGAATTCGCGGTACGAGGCGGCATTATCGATATTTTTCCACCCGATTCTGATTATCCAATTCGCCTTGATTTCTTCGGTGACTCATTAGAGGAGATATTCAAATTTGAAGTGGGAAGCCAGCGTACATTCGGTGAAAATCTAACTGGTGTAAGGCTCCTTCCATGTCGAGAACTTTTAATTGATGAAGAAGTAATGCAGCGGGCTGAAGTATTGCGAAAGCAATATCCAGAATCAATTGAGTTATTAGACAAAGTTAGCCAAGGAATCTATGCAGATGGAATGGAAGCTCTAATCGGAGCGCTTCATCCAGAAATGAAACAATTTCTTGATTTTTTACCTAAAGATTTTGAGATTGTCCTACTCGAAGAGGAGCGGATTCGAAACCGCACTTTAGATTTAATTAAGACGAGTGATGAGTTTCTTGAGGCGGCTTGGTCAAACTCAGCTAACAAAGATGGCTCGGCTGCGCCATTGCGTGATGAGCTTCAACGCGGCGGATACCTCACATTTAATGATGTCGAGATGCGAGCAAGGGAACTTGAGCTACCGTGGCGCTCAATCAATCTTTTTGGCGATATCGATGATCCAGTCATCGAGCAATTTAATGAAATAACACCTTATAGAGGGGATATTGAGCGGCTAATTCCTGATTTAAAGAGTTGGCTTAGCGCTGGGCAACTAATCGTGCTTGTGTTTCGCGGTAGCGGTCTTAGCGAGCGTTACCAACAACTTTTAGGTGAGGCTGAAATTCCAACGAGGAGAGTTTCTAAAGTCGAATCTAATTCAGTGCGAGATTTGGTTTATTTGTTAACTTCAAGCCTTTCCAACGGCTTTACAGATCTCACCAACAAGATAATTCTTCTTGCCGAATCCGACATAACTGGAATAAAGGATCGCCGAGCAGCTTCAAACCAGATGCCAACTCGGCGCAAGAAAGCGATTGATCCACTTGAACTTAAGAGTGGCGATTACGTAGTTCACGAGATTCATGGAGTTGGTCGTTATCAAGAACTTATAAAACGCAAAGTTGGTGGAGTTGAACGCGAATACGTTGTCATTGAATATGCCCCCTCGAAGCGAGGTCAACCTGCAGACCGAATCTATGTACCGACTGATGCCCTTGAATTAGTAACGCGTTACGTTGGTGGCGATACACCAGCTATTCATAAAATCGGTGGTGGTGATTGGATTAAAGCTAAGTCGCGCGCACGCAAAGCAGTTAAAGAAATTGCTGGTGAATTAATTCGACTTTATGCAGCTCGAACGAGCCTTCCGGGTTTTGCCTTTTCGCCTGATACAACTTGGCAACGAGAACTTGAAGATTCTTTTGAATATATTGAAACTCCCGATCAACTTGTGACGATAAATGAAGTAAAAGCAGATATGGAGCGCTCCTATCCGATGGATCGGATTGTGTGCGGTGATGTTGGATATGGCAAGACCGAAATCGCAATCCGAGCCGCATTTAAAGCGGTCCAAGATGCAAAGCAGGTCGCAGTCTTGGTACCGACCACTCTCTTGGCTCAACAGCACTTTGCAACCTTCTCAGAGCGATACGCCGGATTCCCACTTCGAATTAATGCGCTCTCTCGCTTCAGCACCACTAAAGAGATCAACGAAACTATTGCTGGCTTAGAGAAGGGCACTGTTGACGTTGTGATTGGAACACATAGATTGCTCTCGGATGACGTGAAGTTTCGAGATCTGGGCTTGATTATTGTCGATGAAGAACAGAGGTTTGGCGTTGAACATAAAGAAAAATTAAAGAAATTACGTACAACAGTTGATGTCCTTGCTATGTCTGCAACGCCAATACCCCGAACTCTTGAGATGGCAATTACCGGTATTCGTGAGATGTCCACCATCGCAACTCCACCGGAAGAACGCCACCCGGTACTGACTTATGTTGGCGCTTACGATGAAAAACAGGTGGCTGCCGCAATCCACCGCGAGCTACTTAGAGATGGACAAATCTTCTATATACACAATCGAGTGGAAAGTATCGATGATGTTGCAGCAAATCTACGCCGACTAGTACCTGAGGCGCGAATTGCAATCGCCCATGGCCAGATGAATGAGTCGGCCCTCGAACAAGTTGTAATTGCCTTTTGGAATCGAGAATTTGATATTTTGGTCTGCACAACGATTGTGGAAAATGGAATTGATGTTGCAAATGCAAATACTTTAATTGTTGACCGGGCGGACAAGTTTGGCCTCTCACAACTTCATCAATTGCGAGGTCGTGTAGGTCGAAGTCGTGAACGGGCGTATGCCTACTTCCTATATCCCGGAGATAGACCACTAACTGAAATTGCAATGGAGCGATTAACAACGATTGCCAAGAATTCGGAGTTGGGCGCTGGTATGCAAGTAGCGCTAAAAGATCTTGAAATTAGAGGCGCTGGAAACTTACTCGGCGGTGAACAATCCGGTCATATTGCAGAGGTTGGCTTTGATCTTTATATGCGAATGGTCGGTGAGGCAGTTAACGAATTTAAGCGCGGAATCGTTGCTGGTGAAGAACTTGAGCAAGAGTGCAAAGTGGAGATACCAGTTACCGCGCATTTATCAACCGACTATGTACCTTCGGATCGATTACGGCTTGATTTATATCGAAGGCTGGCAGATGCCCAAAGCGATAGCGATATTGATGCTATCGCCGAGGAGTTAGAAGATCGCTTTGGCTCGTTGCCTGATGAGACTAAGCGCTTAATTGAGATAGCAAAATTGAGAATTAAAGTTAAAGCTGTCGGAATCCAAGATCTGGCAGTTCAAGGAAAGTATTTGAAAATTTCACCAATAAAATTAACAGAATCACGGCAGATGCGACTGCAACGACTATATCCCGGTTCAATTGTGAAATCAGTTACCGAGACGGTGATGATCGCAAGGCCACAGTCGGCGGCCTGGGAGGAACCGGATTACCAAGAAGATGGGGCCATAGGAGATACTGCGCTCCTTGGCTGGGTCACTGAAGCTCTTGCCGAGGTCATCGGAATCGAAAATCAGAGACGAGAAAAGGCAGATAAGTGAAGCGAATATTCCTAGTTCTACTAGCAAGCATCGGATTGCTCTTAACCGGCTGCTCACAGATGAATAGCGCTGCCACCGTCGGTGAAGAAGAAATCACCGTAAAGCTTCTGCAGTCACAAGTCGATTCGATTCTGGAAGCGCGAAAAAGTGTCGACACCACTCAGATGGAGCTAGAGACTGGCGAGGCGCTTACAAGAGGACAACTTACTTTCCTAATCGCAAATTTAGTGATTGAAGAACTTAGTAAAGATGCCGGAATTGAAGTTAGCGCAACGGATCTTGAGCTCTACAAGCAAGAAATCTTCCAAAGTATCGGTGGCGAAGAGATGCTTCCGAGCGTTCTTGTTAATGCCGGAATTGCACCAGAAACGCTAGATAAAGTTTTACGGCGCGATTTGATTCTTAGAAAACTAAGTGCGGGCGCGCGAGAAGCTGGATCTGATGATGCGGCCGTTAATGAGTTAGTACAAGCAGCGGTCACAAAGAAGGCCAACGAGTTAAATATTGTGATCAATCCGCGCTATGGAACATGGGATTCAAACTCATTTACAGTTGTTGCTAAGAGTCCAGCAGGCGACGCGGTAACTGATAAGTAGGGCGATATGTCCTACCCAAATCTGATTCGCTTAGTCGAGGTGATGGATCGACTTCGTTCTCCTGGGGGTTGTCCTTGGGATGCCGAGCAGACTCATGAAAGTCTTCTTAAATATCAGTTGGAAGAGTCCTACGAATACATTGAAGCGGTAGAAAAAGGCGACCGCGCTGATATGCGCGAGGAGCTAGGAGATCTATTACTCCAGGTCTATTTTCACTCAAGAATCGCGCAAGAGGATTCCAACGAACCATTTAATATCGATGATGTAGCAAAAGGAGTTGCCGATAAGTTAATCAGTCGCCATCCTCATGTCTTTGGAGATACCAAGGTAAGTTCATCTCAAGAAGTGCACGCAAATTGGGAACGGATAAAGAATGAGGAGAAAGGGCGAACGGAGTTTGATGAGGGCGTTCCGCTAAATCAACCAGCGATCTCACTAGCAGCAAAATTAATTCTCCGTGCTGAGAAAAATGGATTAAAAAGCCCCGAGCCCCTTGCCCCAACTAAAAACTCCTTAGAAGATGAGAGCTCACTTGGAGATGCCTTGCTTGCACTTATATCTTGGGCAGTAAAAGCAGATCTCGACCCGGAAGCAGCGCTTCGCAAAGCTGCGCTTCGATATCGCGATTCGATCAAAGAAGCCCGATAGACTGCGCGCCCGTGACTACCATCAAATCAATTCAAGCGCGCGAAATTCTTGATTCGCGCGGTAATCCAACGGTAGAAGTAGATGTAACGCTCTCAGACCAGGCAACAGGTAGAGCTGCAGTCCCAAGTGGGGCATCAACTGGAGCATTTGAGGCGGTAGAACTTCGCGATGGTGGCGCCAGATATTTAGGTAAAGGCGTTATAACGGCGGTTGAAAATATCAGCAAGGTAATAGCGCCGGCGCTCATTGGCAAAGATCCATCTGACCAACGCGGCCTTGATAATGCGATGCTCGCATTAGATGGAAGTGCAAATAAATCGAAGTTAGGCGCAAATGCGATTTTGGGCGTCTCCCTTGCAGTTGCTAGGGCGGCTGCGAATTCACAGAAATTGCCACTTTATTCATTTATTGGTGGTGCGGATGCGAATCTTTTGCCAGTTCCAATGATGAATATCTTGAATGGCGGCGCACATGCAGATACCAATGTCGATATTCAAGAGTTCATGATTGCGCCAATCGGGGCGGAAAGTTTTAAAGAATCACTTAGATGGGGCGCTGAGATTTACCATAGCCTGAAAGCTGTTCTAAAAAAGCGTGGCTTAGCAACTAGCATCGGTGATGAAGGTGGTTTTGCTCCTAATCTTGAGAGTAATCGGGCAGCACTTGACCTGATTGTGCAAGCAGTGGAAAAAGCTGGCTACAAGTTAGGCTCACAAATCGCCCTTGCTATGGATGTCGCTGCCACTGAATTTTATGAGAATGGTCTCTACAACTTTGAAGGTAAATCGCTATCTGCAGCTGAAATGATCGCTTATTACACGGAATTAGTTGATTCTTACCCGCTAGTTTCTATTGAAGATCCGCTCTCTGAAGATGATTGGGATGGCTGGGCTGCAATAACTAAAGAATTGGGCGAACGAGTCCAGCTTGTTGGCGATGATCTCTTTGTAACAAATCCGACTCGACTCTCGCGTGGCATTGAAGCAAAGACTGCAAATGCACTTCTTGTGAAGGTAAATCAGATCGGAACACTTACCGAGACACTCGATGCCGTTTCAATGGCGCATAAAGCAGGATACAAATCGATGATGAGCCATCGCTCCGGTGAGACGGAAGATACAACTATTGCTGATCTTGCGGTTGCAGCTCATTGTGGCCAGATAAAGACAGGCGCTCCAGCAAGAAGTGAACGAGTCGCAAAGTACAATCAACTCCTAAGAATCGAGGAAGAGTTGGGCTCGAAAGCTAAATATGCCGGGCGCAGCGCATTTCCTAGATTTAAGTAACTGCTTCTAGTAACTAGGTGGCTATGAGAGCTCGAGTTTCAATGCGAGGAGTGTTTCGAAACTTTGCGGAGCGACGAGGAATTTCTACTCGTTTATTAGTTCTCTTTATAGTTCTATTTGCTGTCGCCGTCACACTCGCTCCTCCCACTCAACATTATTTTGCGCAACGGGCACAGATAAGCGCTCTGGAATCAAGCGTTGATTCAAATCGAAAGAAATTAGAGGAAGCACGCGCTGAGTTAGAGCGGTGGCGCGATCCGGAATATATCCGCTCACAAGCACGAAACCGGCTGCACTTTGTCTTGCCCGGTGAACGTCAATACATAATTTTGGGAGTGGGCACCCAGGCTGGCGATGTAAGCGAGGGCGCTGCGCCGATAAATGAGGACTTTCCCCTAGGAATTCCCTGGTATTCAAGAATTATCTCCTCAATAACTTCAGTCGGCGTCGGTAGCGGAAACCCGTAACCAAATGAATGGCGAACGGGCGAGTAATCAAGATTTAGCGGCGCTAGAAATCCAACTTGGTAGACCAGCGCGCGATGTTCATCAGATTTCATATCGATGCCCGTGCGGCAATCCCGCGGTTATCGAAACACCGCCGCGACTTAGCGACGGCACGCCATTTCCGACGTTTTATTACGCTACTTGCCCAAACTTAACCGCGATGATTTCCACCTTGGAAAACTCGGATTTGATGGAAGATATGAATAAACGCCTTGCCACCGATGCGGAATTGGCTGGCGAATATCACGCAGCCCATGATGATTACATAGCAGCAAGAAGTGCACTTGGTATTGATGTCCCCGAAGTTGCCGGAATATCTGCTGGTGGGATGCCCGAGCGTGTGAAATGCCTACACTCCCTCATCGCTCATTCACTTTCGGCGGGCCTAGGAGTTAATCCATTAGGTGATGAAGCTTTAGAAAAAGTAGGCGAGTGGTGGCGAAACGGGAATTGCATTGAGCGGAGAGAAAGTTGAGCCGCGTTGCAGCAATTGATTGCGGTACCAACTCTATTAGATTACTAATCGCCGAAATCTCCGAGGGTAACTTCCGGGAGATCTACCGCACTATGGAAATAGTTCGATTGGGCGAAGGCGTAGATAAAAATAAAAGATTTGATCCCAAGGCAATTCAACGGACTTTATCTGCGGTAAAAGTATTTAGCGAAGAGATTACGCGCCGTGCGGTGGGAGCAATTCGTTTCTGTGCCACCAGCGCTACCCGGGATGCTGAAAATCGTGCTCTCTTTATTGATGGAGTAACGGAATTATTGGGAGTTACACCGGAAGTTATTAGTGGCGAGGAGGAGGCCCAATTATCTTTTTTAGGAGCGGTGCGCGAACTTCACCCGTCAGATGCCCCATTTCTTGTAGTTGATATTGGCGGGGGATCAACTGAATTTGTTTTTGGTGGAAACGAGGTTGAAGCGGCAAAGAGTGTAAATATCGGATGCGTGCGCATGAGTGAGCGTCATTTCGATAGTGCGCCAGTTTCTGCAGCAGCTATTGAACGGGCTATTTTCGATATTGATCAAGCGATTAGAGCGGCCGCTGAGATTGTTCCGATCACAAAAGCGAGAACTCTCGTCGCCGTTGCCGGAACAGCGACTACCGTTGCGGCAGCAGCACTTGATTTGGAGAGTTATGACCGTTATGCCATTCACCAATCACATATTTCGGCTACAAAAGTTTCCACTATCTCGACCCGCTTTTTGAATATGAGTCGCACTGAACTCGCAGCACTTGGCTACATGCATCCGGGGCGAGTTGATGTAATCGCTGCTGGCGCACTTGTTTTAGATCGAATCATGAAAGCTACAGGTTTGCCGGAGTTTGTTGCCTCTGAATCCGATATTCTCGATGGGATTGCGTGGTCAATTGCCAAATAGCATCTCTCTAATAGATAAAAAGATAATTAAGTGCACCGCTTGTCCACGTCTCGTAAGTTGGCGAGAAGAAGTGGCGGTAACAAAAAGGAAGTCGTACCAAGATGAGAAGTACTGGGGAAAACCTGTTGCCGGATTTGGACCAGAAAATGCAAAAGTTCTAATAATCGGACTTGCGCCCGGTGCTCATGGTGCAAATCGAACCGGAAGAATTTTTACCGGAGATAGTTCGGGCGATTGGTTGTATAGGGCGCTCTTTCGCGCCGGTCTTGCAAAACAAGAGTTAAGTAAGTCGCGCAGCGATGGTCAAGAACTCTTTGATACTCGAATTACCTGTGCGGTTCATTGCGCTCCTCCAGAAAACAAACCCAACACCAAGGAAATTGAGCAATGCAGTGAATGGCTAGATCTGGAGATTAAGGCGCTCTTTGCAACCACCCGTTCGTATCTCGCCCTAGGTGGGCTTGCTTGGAAGGCGACGCAAGGGGCGTTGCTTTCAATTGGTGAGGAATTGCCTAGAAAGCGCCCAAAGTTCAGCCACGGCGCCAGTTTCAAGTTTCGGGGTAGCGACGGGAATATTAGGTTGGTCATCGGCAGTTACCACCCGAGTCAACAGAACACTTTCACGGGAAAGCTGACGCGATCTCAGTTAGATTCTGTTGTACGTAAGGCAGGTAGATTTGCCCACGCTGGTAAGCCCCTGTAGCCCAATGGCAGAGGCAGACGACTTAAAATCGTCCAAGTGTGGGTTCGACCCCCACCGGGGGCACCACAACTAAATAGAAATAAAACTTAATAAACCAAACTAGGGAAATCCCAAAGTAAGGAAATCCCAAATTAAGGAGAGCAATGAATAGTTCGAATCCGATTCTCAACCGGGCATACGGTCAACGCGGTTATGCGGCTATGGAAACGCTCCCTCAAGACAATCTTGAGGCAACATATAACGCACCCGCTGCCTCTTCACTTCGCACTGGTCGGATGACTATGGATGATGTTGTCACTCGCACCGGAACACTTCTTGGCATTGTCGTTCTAGTTGGAGCGGCTGCTTGGTACTTGAATTTCCCACCTTCACTTTTATTTGTAGGTTTGATTGGCGGTCTAGTAACCGGACTTATTGGCGCATTTAGCCGGACAGTTCGTCCCGCTCTTTATCTCACCTACGCCGCTTTCCAAGGTCTATTCCTTGGAATCCTAAGTAAGACTTTTGAACTCTTCTATCCAGGCATTGTCCAGCAAGCAGTCGTTGCAACAGTTGCAGCATTTGTAGGAATGCTCTTTATGTATAAGAGTGGACGACTTCGTGCGACCCCTAAGTTCACCAAAGTTCTGATTGGTGCAGCCTTCGGGTACATCATCCTTGCGCTGGGAAGTCTTATAAGCGTGATGTTTGGTGGAACGAGTCTTTATCAACTAAGCCTCATCGGTCCGATGCTTGCCATCGCCGGTGTTGCTATCGCTAGCTTCTTCTTGATTCTTGACTTCGATCAGGCAGAACAAGGAGTTCGGATGGGACTTCCACAAGAAGAGTCATGGCGTGCTGGCTTCGGTCTAGTTATGACAATCGTCTGGTTGTATCTAGAAGTTCTTCGCTTGATTGCGATTTTGCGAGGTAACGACTAATCCTCTTGTAGGCGAGGATTCGAAGAATCCCCGAGGCGAGCTGAATTCGTCTCGGGGATTCTTATTGCAATCAAAAGCGCAAGTGAAAATACAAGAGCGCTGACTAATAGCGCACTTCGGTATGAGAAGAGATCAGCAATAATTCCTAGGATAAGTGGTCCAACCATCATCCCGGCATCGCCAGCCATCTGCCAGAGCGCATAGACCTTGCCACTTTTTCCCTTAATTACATCGCCAACGATTGCACCGGCAGCGGTCGCAAACCCGGCGCCAAAACCAAGTACCAACATCGCAATCAAGTAAATAGTTACATTTGTGGAGATAGTTAAGAGAAATAGTGAGAGTAGTGTGATGGAGAAGCCGACCATGATTACTGGCTTACGCCCGTTCTTGTCGGAATATTTTCCGGCACGAACCATCACAGATCCTTGTGTGATTAAGGCAAGCGTGAAACTTAGCCCCACTATTGATGTGGTGACGCCAATATCCTCGATTGCAAAGAGCGGCAAAATTGAAGAGCGCATTCCGAAAAATACCCAAGTACCCAGGAAGGCAAGGAAGAGCGAATATACGTATGCCCGTAATTTGAGCGCTTCCTTAATTGTCATTACTTGTTGATTTGAATTATCAGCAGCTGCAGATTTACCCAAACGCTTCTCATGAAGGAATGTGAGCGCAAATATTCCAGCAATTATCAGTAGGCCAGAATAGATAAAGAATGGTGCGCGTGGTGAAATCGCAAGTAATGCGCCACCGAATGCAGGTCCGGCAACACCACCAGCAATAAAACCTCCGTTATAAAGGGATTGCGCTCTTCCGCGTTGACTATCACTTACAACTCTTAGCAGCAGAGCTCCGGCCGCAATAGTGAACATTGATGAGCCAAGACCACCAGCTGTACGAAAGAAGAGGAGTTGGCCGTAGTTTTGGGCTAAGCCCGCAAAGAGGGTAAAGCTGGCCACCATAACTAAACCGCATCCCAGAACGAGCCGCTCGCCAAAGCGATCCACTAATTTTCCAGAGAAGAGCCCGGAGACAAAGCGCATGATTGCAAAGCTTGAAATCATTAAGCCCACCAAGGTATTGGAGACATTAAAACTCTTAGCAAATATCGGAATTGCCGGAATTATTACTCCGAAACCAACGGCGACAAGAAATGAAATTGAGGTCAGCACCGAAACTTCACGAGGAAGTGCTTCAAAAGGTGAACGCGGGCGTCTCAACCTAACGATTCTCCAGCGGCATCTTCGCGGGCGCTTGCATGGGCCTGGCTATCTTGAAGTGGCTTCTCTCTTAAGAAAAGGGAGAAGAAGAAACCAATTACAACCACAGGTACCGCCACCCAGAAAACAACTTGGAAAGAATCCATAAATGCGCCGAGCACCGTGTTCTGTGCCTCAACCGGAAGAGTTGAAATTGCTTCGGTATTACTCTCAAGTGAACCAATTACCGAAGGGTCAAGCTTTGCAATCGTATCTGGGTTAGTGATTGCCAATTCCTTGAAACCATTCTCGAGATTCTTTCCGATTTGTTGGCTCAAAATAGTTCCAAAAATTGCAGTACCAAAAGCCCCACCGAGTGAGCGGAAGAAAGTATTTGAGGATGTTGCAATACCTAGATCCTTAAAGTCAACGGCATTTTGCAGGGCTATCACAATGGTCTGCATGGAAGCGCCGAGTCCAGCCCCCAGGATTATTGAGTAAATGGAGAGTTGCCAGTAAGGAGTGTCAACTTCAAGTTGGGTCATTAATAGAAGGCCAACGCTCATTGCAATAGTTCCAAGAATCGGGAAGATTTTATATTTTCCGGTCTTTGTGATTATTCGCCCACTAGTGATGGTTACGGTAAGAATTCCGATCATTAGAGGAATCAACTTCAATCCAGCTTCAGTTGCTGTCGCACCTTGGACAATTTGCAAGTAGAGCGGCAACATAATGATTGCGCCAAACATGCCCGCACCGATAATAAAGCCAATTATTGAGGTGAGACTGAAGGTGTGATTTTTGAAGAGGGAGAGCGGAAGAATTGGCTCTACAACACGTTTCTCCCAGAGCATGTAGATGATGACAATTACAAAGCCAAGTGAAAGTGAAGCAACAGTTCGAGGATCACTCCAGCCATTTTCGGGCCCGAGCACAGAGAGTGCAATCAGAATTGAAACGACTGAGGCAACAATCAAGAGCGCACCGAGATAATCAATCTTGTGCTCTCGTTTAACTTTAGGAATATGAAGCACTAACGAGGTAACAATTAGAGCGATAATTCCAAAGGGTAGGTTTATGTAGAAAATCCAACGCCAACCTGTGACCCCTAGGATTTCGGCTCGATCGGAGAAAAACCCACCAAGAAGTGGGCCAGCAACTGATGAGAGACCCCAAACAGCGCCAAATAAACCCTGATATTTACCGCGCTCTCGCGGTGAGACGATATCGCCAACAATGACAAAGGTAAGTGCCATCAATCCGCCCGCACCTAAACCTTGGATAGCTCGGAAAAGAATTAATTGCTCCATAGATGTAGCTGCGCCAGCTAAGAACGAGCCAATTAAAAATACAACAATCGCAAATTGATAGACCGGGCGACGACCGTAGAGATCTGAAATCTTTCCGTACAACGGAGTGGAAGCTGTTGAAGTTAGTAAGTAAGCCGTGACAACCCACGAATAGTGATTGAGGCCATTGAAGTCCTCAACAATCATTTTCAGCGCTGTTGAAACTATGGTTTGGTCTAGCGCTGCTAGTAATAGACCAGTCATGAGAGCGCTCATGATGATCATAATTTCGCGGTGAGTTAAAGGTTTTGTCGAAGTTGATTTTGTCATTTGTCGCAAGGCTACTACTCTCAATGGTGTGAAGAGCGTAGTTGCAGAAGATTTAGTAAAAACTTATGACCGTGGCAAGGTACGTGCGCTCGATGGATTGAGCCTAGATGTGAGTGAAGGCACAGTCCTTGGAGTATTGGGACCAAACGGAGCAGGTAAGACCACAACTGTTCGCGTGCTTACGACGTTATTGATCCCAGATTCAGGAAGAGTGACAGTCGCGGGAATTGATGTAATTAAAGAACCAGAAAAAGTTCGCGAAGTAATTGGTCTCTCAGGGCAATACGCCGCCGTTGATGAAACGTTAACTGGTTGGGATAACTTGATTATGTTTGGCCGGCTTTATCATCTCTCACCGCAAGCTGCGAAAGCTCGCGCTGAAGAATTACTGGAACAGTTCTCTTTGACTGATGCAGCAAAGCGCCCAATCCGCACTTACTCGGGCGGAATGCGTCGTCGCCTCGATTTGTCAGCTTCATTGATTGTTAAGCCAAAAATTCTTTTCTTAGATGAGCCCACAACTGGACTTGACCCAAGAGGGCGACAAGAAATGTGGGGAGTCATAAAGAGCCTTGTTGCTGGCGGTACAACCCTCTTGCTAACTACGCAATATCTTGAAGAAGCCGATCACCTCGCAGATGACATAGTCGTCGTAGATCACGGCAAGGTAATTGCGCGCGGCACTTCAGATCAATTGAAGCGTCAAGTTGGTGGTGAGCGTCTTGAGATTGTGGTTGAGGCGAAGGATCTTGAGGGCGCGAAAGAGATTGTAAGTAAAGTATCGGGTGCAAATTTAAATATTGATGAGGGACTTCGTCAGGTCTCAGCACCAGTAACAACCGGCTCTAAGGCTTTGATTGATGCGGCGCGTGAATTAGATGAACGCGGCATACATCCACTCGACATCGGATTAAAGCGTCCATCCCTTGATGATGTTTTTATTGCGCTTACCGGACATCTTGCCGAGGAGCCAAAGTTAGAAGAGGAAGCCAGCGCTGGACGAAAAGGTAGGAGGAAGAAGTAAATGTCACATGCAATCTCCGATGCGCTAGTTGTAACAAAGCGCCAGTGGCTACAACTGATTCGAGTTCCTGAGGTTTTGATTTTCTCAACTATCCAACCAGTCATGTTTGTTCTCTTGTTCCGTTATGTTTTCGGTGGCTCGATTTCAACCGGTATTCCCGGTGTTGATTATGTACAACTCTTGATGCCTGGAATCTTTGTGCAAACTGTCGCCTTCACACTTGCTGGAACTGCGGTTGGCCTTGCCGAAGATATGCAAAAAGGTTTGATTGATCGCTTCCGCTCATTACCAATCTCGCGTGGCGCAGTCGTTTTCGGACGCGCACTTGGAGATGGGCTACTAAATATTGTGGTGCTATTTGTTATGGGAGTTGCGGGTTACTTAGTTGGTTGGCGCCCAGATTCAGGAATTTTCAAAGTGCTTTTGGGCTTCTTGTTCTTACTAGTTTTTGGCTTTGCTATGGCATGGATCGGCATATTGATTGGACTATCTGTTCGCTCTGCGCGGGTTGCAAATGCTGCAGTATTTATCGCGGTATTTCCGCTCACCTTTCTCTCAAATGCTTTTGCACCCACGACCGGAATGCCTAAAGCGCTCCAATACTTTGCCGAGTGGAATCCCGTCTCAACTATGGTCGCGGCTTGTAGGGAGCTTTTTGGTCTACAAAATATCTTTGGAGTGACCGCAAATTCTTGGCCGAGCCAGAACCCGTTAGCAATGTCCTTGATTTATATGGTCTTGATTATGGCGATTTTTGTTCCGCTTAGCATCCGTAAATACATCAATACCGCAACAAAGTAATAATTGCTTTAAGCAAATAAATCAGCAGCAAGTATCTTTACCGTTATATCTTTACCATTCGGAGCCTTGTAGCTTCGTTCATCCCCAACGCTTGCTCCCATTACGGCCGCGCCGAGTGGAGATTGTTCGCTATAGACATCTAATTCACCACTTGCAATCTCGCGCGAGCCAAGTAGAAATTCCATTTTCTTTCCCATGATCTCAACGCTAACTTTCATGCCAGGTCCTACTTTTCCGGCTTCGCCACTCGGCGTTCCAATCTCTGCGCTCTCAAGAAGCGCCTTTAATTGCCGAATACGCGCCTCTAATTTTCCTTGTTCCTCGCGCGCCGCGTGATAACCACCATTTTCTTTTAAGTCACCTTCTGCGCGAGCAGCTTCTATTTTCTTAACAACTTCAGAACGTCCGGTTGTCTCAAGTTGGTGTAGTTCACCTTGAAGACGGTCAGCTGCTTCTTGGGTTAACCAGGTCTTGGCGCTCATAGGGGAGAGATGCTACTTATTGCTTGGGGCGACACTCAAGAACGCCGGCGTTTACCGCTTCAAGGCGAGTGGGGATTTCGGCTGTGATCTTTTGTGGGTTGGTTTTGCTGGCGGGGACCTCAAAGTCAATTTCACCGACGATATTCTTTTCAAAATCACGTGCCACTAATGTGCATATTTGCGAGCTCGCAGGGTCGCGACGATCAAGTTCAAAAGTAATTTCAATCGTGCGGCTATCGATTGGTTTAAAACTAATTAGAGAAACACGCGCTGGTGGATTTGAGTGATACCAGGCGCTCCACATCAACCAGGGAAGCCCGATTGCAAGAAGTAGAAGTGCGCTGTATTTCCAGAGATTATTGCTGCTTTTTCCATAGCGCTGCCTAAGGAGGTTTTCTAGATCGCTTGGCGACTCCTGACTCATGGGATGATTCTGGCATGGAAAGCGGATATCTCGATCAAGGTATTGCAGGATCGATAACCATGATTACTTTGACTTTGGCAACGGTGATATTGCTACGCAGTTTCTATAAGAGATACAAGCGGATGGAGCAACGTCGGATTGAAGATGAGAGAAAGTAGAAGTCTCACTAGCAAAATTGGAAGTACATTTGCAGTAATACTCTTAGTGACAGCATTCATTCTCCTCGGATTTTGGCAACTTGATCGTGCTGGGCAAGTCAAAGAATTACAGAAGCCTTACCAAGAAAAACCAGTTATAGCGCTCTCCGAAATTTCTGCACCGAATAGCAACTTAAGTGGCGAATCCGTTAACCGTATCGTTGAGTTTTCTGGGACTTATGTCGCCCAATTTGATGCACCTGATCAAATCGATAGTCGAGGTGAGAAATCTGATTGGCAAGTAGCGTTGATGGAAGTTGATGGTGGTGGATATCTGTTGGTTGTTAGAAGTGAACGGGCGACTGATATGCCTAAGGGAGATATCTTCGTTACTGGAAGAATTTTTCCAAGGCAGTATGAAGATGTAAGCGAGCGAGTTAGTGGAAAGTTAAGTCGAATAGACCCTTCATTGGTTGTCGCGGATTATCCCGGCGATTACTACGACGGCTTTGTGGTAGCACGGCAAGAGTTGCGTGGTGGGATAGCCCTAGAGGTTGCCAGAGTGAATCTTGAACCAGCAGCTCCGAGCGTGCCCGGGTACTACTGGCAGCACATTGCTTATGTAGTTATTTGGTGGCTAATGGCCCTCGTAGTACTTTTCTTGCCGGTATATGGACGCTGGCGCGAGAGGGAGCAATAGATGAAGGGTGTAGTTCAACGCTTTCGAGTGATGGCCCTACTTGCAGGGGTTATGTCGCTACTTCTTTGGTTTGTTGAACTTCCAGTCGTTTACCTACTTGATGCTCCTGAGCTTGAAGCTAAGGTCAAATGGATCCCCTTCGTTCATGGCTATGTATATGCGGTTTATGTACTAACGGCGATCCACTTCACCGCTAAGGCCCGCTTTACGATTAAGCGGATGATTCTCTTCATTCTTGCGGGAACCTTGCCAATACTCTCTTTTATCGCAGAGCGAAGGGTCTCTCGCGAGTATAAGTTCTAAGTCGCGAATTGAAATTGTGCAAGTTCAAGTGAACATCAAGCAGATCATCAAGTCCGCGCTCTATCCGCTCTACGAAAAGAGATTGCTTAACCGATTGGATTTGAAAACTACCCCACATCACATCGGAGTGATACTTGATGGAAATCGCCGTTGGTCTAGAGAGAATCCATCGTCAACGGGTGATACCTCCGCAAGGCGTGGCCATATTGCTGGCGCAGAAAAAATCGTGGAGTTGCTTGATTGGTGCGAAGAGACCGAGATAAAAGTTGTGACGCTCTGGTTGTTATCGAGTGATAATTTCAAGAGGCCGAGTGATGAGATTGAATCACTTCTGGAAATCATAAATGACGCGGTCGAACGACTCCGCTCAACG
>JACCDJ011818575.1_pt1 | contig 40891 bp, 30 predicted proteins | sample 7444481 | NCBI WGS metagenome assembly JACCDJ01 (sample SAMN15323435, study PRJNA562643) | freshwater metagenome | isolation source: river surface water | place: USA:Blue River Watershed | collected 2017-08-15
AAGGATAATTGGTATAAATATGATAGAGAAAAGCATAAATGGGTAAGGGCTCGTGAAGGTCTAGAATTGAGAAAGATTTTGAGTGTTGATATTTGTAAGAAGTTTATGGAAAGGAGTCAGCATTATGCTGAACACTGCGAAGATCCTATTATGAAAACGATTAATGAAGAGAAGAGTAAAAAATGTATTAGTATCGCGAAGCAATTGAAAAATGCCAGTTTCAAGGATTCTATTATGAAAGAGTGTAGGACTCTGTTTATTGATGATAAATTTGAGGAGTTGTTAGATAGTCGCTCGCATTTGATAGGATTTGAGAATGGTGTATATGATTTGAAACTACATATATTTCGCGATGGGATGCCAGATGATTATATTCTATTATCTACGAAAAATAGCTATGTCAAATATAATAGCGAACTTCCAGAGATAGCAGATATTAATGATTTCTTTGCTAAGATATTTACTAATAAAAATCTGAGAAATTATGTTATGGATATTCTGGCGTGTATTCTTGATGGTAGCATTTCACAAGAGAGGTTTTATATATTTACGGGACAGGGTAGTAATGGAAAATCTAAAATGTTGGATTTGATTCAAAAGGCAATTGGCGAATATTACTGTATCTTACCTATAGCTCTACTGACACAAAAACGGGCTGCTAGTAATGCTGCACAAAGTGAATTGGAGAGGACTAAGGGGCGAAGATTTGCTGTTATGCAAGAGCCGAGTGAAAATGAAAGGCTAAATATTGGTCTTATGAAAGAACTTTCAGGACAGGATAGAATTTTGGTAAGAACGTTGTTTAAAGAGCCTTATGAGTTCAAGCCGCAATTTAAGATGATTTTGACTTGTAATGAATTGCCAGAGGTTCCAAGTGATGATGGTGGTACTTGGAGACGTATTAAGGTATGTAATTTCTCAAGTAGATTCTGCGAAAATCCTGTTCCAAGTAAAAACGAGTTTCATATGGATTTGGAACTTACAGATAAGTTTGATAAGTGGAAGGAGATTTTCATAAGTATGCTAATTGAAAGACATAAGCATATTAATCCCTCTTCTATTGTTGAGCCTTCTGAGGTAAGAATAGCTACTGAGAGTTATAAACAGAACAATGATATTATTGGGCAATTTATTAACGAGAAGATAATTATTGACGAGGAGATTAGAGAGCCGAGGGTTACTATTACTAAATTATATAATGATTTCCGTATTTGGTGCACTTCTAATGTTGTTAAGGGCAAAAAGTGTCCTGATAGAAATCAATTGAAGGCGTATTTTGAGAAACTTCTATCTGTCCCGTATGATAACAAGGGATGGCGTGGAATTGCATATAAATTGGAAAATGAAGAAGATGATAATTAGGAATAAAGAGCTATGCTTGTATATATGCTTGTATATATGCTTGTATTTGTATATGTATATAAAAATTGATTATATAAGATTTAATTTTCTTATTACTATAATAAAATGGAGTTCTGCGAAATATGCGACAATATGTTATATGTTAAATCTAATGAGGAAAAAAAGTTGGTAAAGTTTTGCAAGCACTGTGATTTTGAAAAAGTAGAGACTGTTAATACTGCTATTAATATTTCAAAAACTTTTTATAGCGGTGATGACTTATTATATAATCAACATGTTAATAAGTATCTACGCTATGATCCTACACTCAGAAGAATTAAAGACCCTTTAATTAATTGTCCTAATGAGAATTGCAATGCTCCTGATGATAAAAAACAAGTAATATATATCAAATATGATAATAAGAATATGAAATATTTATATGTATGCGAACACTGTGGAGAAACTTGGAAGCAAATCTCTTAATATCTTTGTAATTATGTAATTATGTAATTATATAAATATTAAAGCAATATTAATAAATATAATTGAAAAAGAATGTTTTGTAATTGCTGGAAGTTTGTAATATATGTTTTTTTATTATTTTCCGGCATAGGTGAATCTTATCAATATCCGTATCAATATGCTAAAATGCTTAGAAAGCCAATGTCTCTAAAAATGTGTAAAGATGGTAAAAATTATAAAGGCGGCAAAGGCGAGTCCGGTGTGTCTAATGAGTTATACGATAGGCGTAATATATTACTAATGTATTTGGGAACAAACTTATTAGGTATCAATTCTATATATTTATATAATAATGTATTACCTAATATTGAAAAGAAGCAATCTAATATATTTTATAATTCAATTCCATCAGTTTGTTATATAAGCACTGAATATACTGCTATGGCTGATAAATATAATTTGAATAAGGAGGATTTGCCAAAAGGTGTAGGAACAGGCTTTGTATGGGACAAGAAGGGACATATTATAACTAACTTTCACGTAATAAACAAGGTAGATAATGCTATAATAACTATAACAGATAAGAACAACGTTAAGAAGAATTATAAAGCTAAATTGACAGGAATTGACCCAGACCTTGATATAGCAGTTCTTAAAATTGACGTGGATAGCAAGACAGATTTACAAGTAATTAAATATAATCCGAATGTTAAACCAAGTGTAGGCGAAAATGCTTATGCTATTGGGAATCCTTTTGGTCAAGATCATACATTCACGGCAGGTATAATTTCTGCTACTAACAGAGAGATAACGGCACCTACTGGACGCAAGATATATAATGTATTACAGACGGATGCCGCAATAAATCCAGGAAATAGCGGCGGTCCTCTACTAAATAGCAAGGGAGAATTGCTTGGGATAAATACGGCATCTCTTGGAGCCGGAGTTTCTGCCGGTATTGGATTTACGATACCTATTGCGAATGCTTTGAAATCTATTACAGATATTATTGAAACAGGCTTTGTCAAAAAGGCTATTTTAGGAATATCATATATGGAAAGAAATCCTTCTGTATTAGAATCTGAAAAAAGCGGGATTCCTATAATTGAAAAAGGCTTACTAATTCTTGAAGTTCCTGATAAATCACCGGCATATGATGCTGGATTGCGTGGTATTGTAAGAAATAATAAAACACAAAGAATAGATAGCATAGGCGATATTATCTTATCTATTGATGATAGTGATATAAATGACCCAAATGATTTAAATGTAATATTGAGGAAATACCGTCCAGGCGATAAGGTAATTGTTAAATATTTGCGAGATAATCAAATAAAAAAGAGTGAATTAAAATTGGGAAGTTATAAAGGGACTACTTTTACACAATTAGAAAATGAGCGCAAAAGCTCTGAATCTGCCGATACTGCTACTAATGTTAATATTCCTCTGAAAAATATTGAGCCTGCTATACAGCCTCGTTTATAGTTTTGAGCTATTGTTTACGGAGGAGGTAGCAGCCATCAATCATATATTTATCATTTGTTTTTACAAATATCCATCTATAAATGATATAACAAGGGTCGCCAGCAATTTCTGGGTAATACATCTCGTCAAATTGAATGCTATTGTATATCATAGTTTTATATGGAGCTTCTAGTTTAATATCTACTTCATAATATGTTTTTTCATCATCTGTATCATATATTTTGTTATAATTTGTAATATAATAGTTATCAAACTTACCGAGAAAGATGCCATATTTTCCGTCTGCAAATAGCTGTTTTAGTTTAGAGGCATCTTTGGATTTAATTACATTAGAATCAGCACAGAATGATTGAAGAGTTTTGAGAGCTTCTTCGGGTTTATCATTTCCATTTTTTTTAAAGTCATCAAGAATAATATTCAAGGTATTCCTAATTTCTTCCTTCTCGCTAATATTTTTAGCCTCCTTAATAGTAGCAAAGTTATCTTTGTTAATGTCATCATTCTCGATGCCCTTATTAGAGCCAGTCCGTAGTATATTTTTGTTAGCTTCTGTAATTGCTGGGAGATTAAAAGTATCTTTTTGTACTTCAATAATTTCAATAATTCTGTTAGCTTCTTCTCTAAGAGCTTCAATATTTTTATCTTCTTTTTTTGCGGCATTTGCGATATCAATAAAATTACCAAATACATATGGAATAGTAATAACTCTTGCTATTCTAAAAACTTCTCTTCGTTGTATATTGGAAAAACTCGGTCTATCTCTAAGAACGGCTATATTCTTTCTAAGTCTAAAATTATTTAGATTTGATATCGTTGAGAATGAAAGAGAATCATTAATTAACAATAGCGATAAAATAATATATTTATTCATTTTATATATATATACTATAATATTTATATATATTATGAATTAGATGATATCTTTTGACATTAAGACATTTATGTCATAACTTTCATACACATCTTTTGTAAGACTATTTAACATTTTTTCATAATTATCTCCAGATACTTCGTTGCCCGAAGGAAATATAGTGCCTTTAATAGTTGTATTGAGCATTTTATCAATTGATAAGGGCTCTGTGTTATTATAGCCTTCACCGAAGAAACACTCTTTAACACTTTTCCCCATTTCCTTACAGGTTTTTAGAGATTTATACATATCTACTGGCTGTGCTGTATCTTTATAATATACTTCAAATGTTTTTTGAGCCCCTTTGTTAGTTTTTGCGGCAGCAACTAAAACATCCGCTAAATCAATCCTTGATATAATACCGCTTTTTGAAACACCTTGATTAAACTCTACTTCCTTAGGTCCTCTTCTTTCGCCCGGAGATAACATTCCCGGTCTTACAATAGTATAGCTCATATTAGCAGGAACATCCTTGTACAATATGCGAACTCTTTCTTCGCCTGTTTGTTTTTTATAGCAACTATCGCAACTCGCAAAACCTCTATCAATTGTTTCTCCGTAATTCTCTTTTCCCAACTGACATTTAGCACATATTGAAGATACTATAATCAATCTTTTAACATTTGCCTTAATAGCCTCTTTAGCAACATTAACCAATCCAATATCTTCAACATTACTACTTGGTTCAGCTATTTGACTATTTTTATTAGTATCATTTAACATCTTATCATACGCTTCAGTTCCGGGTGTTCCTGTAATTTTAACAGCAGGTCTTGAAGCAGCACAATAAATTACAGCATCGCAACCATCCAATATACCAATGAGAGATTGGGGTTTTACAACATCAACACCGACAACCTTTTGAATTTTATCTTTATCCTTAATATTATCTATCACAAGTGTATTACTTTTCGCATTATTTCTATCGACAATTTCAACATTTTTTCTCGTAATAGCTACAACATTTATATTTTTATTTAGCAAAGTTCTTACAGTGTCTCCTCCTGTGTATCCAGAAGCACCGAATACAGCAACCTTATTTATTACAATATCATCTTTAATATCCACAAGCGTATTTTTGTATCCTAATACATATTTAGGATGAATCACGAGAGGGAAAACAGAAAATGGCAATAATTCTAAAATATTGCGTCTGCTAATATCATTAATGAATCTCATTTTACAATTATTTAAGTCTCTTGAGTCTCTTGAGTCTCTTGAGTCTCTTGAGTCTTTCTTGTATCTTAGATATGGCGAGGATTTTGCCTTTCTAATATTAAAGACGCGTAATAGATAATTATTAGCATTATAGGGAATAAAGGAATCCGATGATAATATATAGCAAGAAGCGAGTATAAAGAGGAATATATTAGATATCATTTGTTATTATATATAATTATATTTTTATATAATATAAATGAAAAAAGAGATAACATTAGATAAGTTTTTATCATTTTGGATAGTATTATATTCGTTTGGTTATGTTTTAAAAATATTTCATTATAATCCTATCGTATTGCTTGGAGTATCTATAATTGTTTTTGCTGTAGCTGTTATTATTGCTCTCTATTATCATAATAAAAATAGTAATTTATTCTATTATTTTATTATTAATTTCTTTGCCAAAATACCAATATTTCTAATAATATACAATAATAATCCTGGAATGACACATAAAGATATTATATTCTCTATATTAATTACGTTAATATATATCCTATATATCAAAGTGATTGATGATGATATTCTATGTGTATACAAAGACCTATTGCTTTTTATAATAAATAAAGAGGATGGACGGGAAGGGCCATTATATAAATATTATAAAAATATTATTGAAGGATAATCATTGAGAGGCTATTGAGAGGCTATTGAGAGGCTATTGAGAGGCTATTGAGAGGCTATTGAGAGGCTATTGAGAGTCTATTGAGAGGCTATTGAGAGGCTATTGAGAGGCTATTGAGAGGCTATTGAGAGGCTATTGAGAGTCTATTGAGAGTCTATTGAGAGGCTATTGAGAGGCTATTGAGAGGCTATTGATAGATTTTATAAAAACAATATGAAAAGGTTTTAAGAGAAATTAAGATATTAATATTATCATTATGATGTTCTAAAAAGACACTGGATTTTTCTAAAAATTGAAAAATAAAATTTGAGTACATCTTTTTGTTTTTTCAAAAATTTCAAAAGTTTTTTGGAAATTACAAAATAAATCAAGAGATGTACTCAAATTTAAAAATGAAAAATTTTTAAAAATCCAGTGTCTCAAGAATTGCTCTGTTATTCTATATTAATCTAAGTATTTTATAATAAATATTGAGAGGCTATTGAGAGGCTATTGCATTTTTTATTATATCTAATAGTTTGTAAATATCATATTATAAAAATCTTTGTATATATCATATTTATCTATTATTTCAAAATTGTATTTAGCAATAGCAGGGTGAAATTTAAATGGAATCATTTTGCTTATTATTTTATTAGATGTGTATAAAGACCGAATTTTATTTAATAAATTATCAATATCCTGCATTTTACTGTTAATATATATCCTAATTAGTTTCAATTCCTCATTATTTGATTTATATATTATGAGACCTTTAACAATTGAATATAATATTTTAATTTCCCAATAAATAACATCATTTATTTTTACAGTTGATATAATCAATTTTACATCATATCTCATATTAATATTTGTCAAGGTTTCATACTCATCATATCTAAAATCTCTTTTACCTAATGTTATTAATATAGTATTCAAATTTTCTTCTGTAAATTCTTTTTGCGAATAAGGGTTCTTAAAATAAATGTTGTTATCATAATTATATTTCCATAATTTATATAAAGCCTTTGAATCAAAAGCGTGACAAAAATTTTTATTATTATTTACGTAAGATATTTTAATAACTTTTCTTAATTTTGATAAAGGCATATCTTCCCAATTGGTTTGTGTAATAAAATCCTCGTCATTTATTTCATTGATATAACCCTTGTTATTTTTCAAATATTCTAAGAATATCTCCTTCTCCTTATTTCTTTTAACTTTTACATATGTATTTGAATCTAACGATGAACTATTTTTAATATCTGAATTATTAATTTCTATGTCTTTAAGCGGGTTAGTTATCAATATATAATTATGGTTATTTACCAATATATTAATTAGCTCTATTTTTCCAATAATATTTCCATTTAAAATATTTAAATATAGACTATTTATTATATTTGCTATAAATTGTATAGCATAATAAGTAATAATATTTTCCTTTAATTTATTTTTCAAAGTATTCTTTGTAACATTTCCGCCTGTATTATGAATAATAGCTTTCATAAATTCATAACTTATAATATTATTATATAATGAGATACATTTATCGCAAAATAATATGTTTTTTAATTTTATTAATTGTTGTCTGTCTATACTTAAGGGATCATATGTGTGTAATAGATATTTCAATTCATTATAAAAAGCTACACTATTGTCATTTTTAACTTCATTCATTATTGTAAAAATATCATAGTTGTCGAGATGTGTTCTTATTTTATCCAAATATTTATAATATTCCTTATATTCGTAATCTCTGCCATTTTCTATATTTATTCTTAATAATTCCATATTTTTATCATAATCGCTCGTATATTTTTTAAATAACAAGGATTTAATAAAAGTATCATTGTAATCTTTTTTTCTAAATGGTATACTCAATATATTTTTAATATCATTTATTTTTACAGGCAATTTTTTTAATACCATCTTTGTTTTCTTTACAGTTGCAAGCAAAGTGTTAATATTATTAGTTTCATTCTTTGTTTTACTAATTGATTTTGATTTTATACTATATTTATTTGCCTTAGTTATCTCAATTTTTGTACTATTACGCGGTGGCAATGGCTTAATATTTTTTCTTATTTGATTTTTCCTATATAATGATTTAGAATTTATCATATATCTATATTATATAAGCATTTTTATTGAAAATATACATTATATCGCAATTAAAATATAAAAATAAAATATAAAAATAAAATATAAAAATAAAATATAAAAATAAAATATAAAAATATATATGTATGTTGTGTGGAGACGCATTACAGCAAGCTGTTTTTACAGATTGTAATATAGAATATCGCAATCATGCAGCTTTTTAATCGCATCGTAGAGATTAATAACATCGTATTTGGAATTGTGAGCATTTTCAATTTCCTTGTTAAAGCAAAACCTGTACAGCTCTTTGAGAGAAGGATATTTATATTTTCCAAATTTGTTGATAATCTTGATAATGTTCTTCGTATGTCTCATAGTGCACAGCAATTTCTTTTTGTCAATCTCTTCGATAATATGAAAGAGATTTCTACGATACAACTCTGATTTAATAACCGATATATCAAACTCTATGTTATGCGCGATAATATGGTCAGTTTTTTTGAGACTTTCGTAAAAAGCGAGAAAGGCTTCATTAAAATCTACACCGTCGCGGTCAGATATGTCGTTGGTAATAGAATGAAACTCATAATTGTTGATATCAAACCCCTCGCGTTTAATGATGTAATCCTGCAAATCAAGGTTGTTATACTGTTTATCGGTGACAATGAAGGATAACTGTACAATCCTCGCAGTATTATACTTTGTCGAATCATAGAAGTCAGGATATTTCCCCCATCTCATATCTTTCATATTGGGCAAGCCGTTAGTTTCCGTGTCGATGAAAAGCGCCATTTGTTTTGTCTTTTTGTAAGTAATATTATAATATTTATTGCAGTCAATTTTTATATATTAGTTAATATTTTAGAATAAAAGTATTCTACCAAGGATTCCCATCTATAATTCTTTAAAATATTCTCGCGCCCGTTCTTACCGTGTTTAGCAGCCAGTTCAGGATTATTTAAATATTTCCAGAATCCTAATGCGAACTCGTGCGGGTCTGTAATTTCAGCCTTACCTCCTATACCATTAGATTTATTATCAAGATATTGATATATAGTTGATTTAATAGGAATTGAATTATTTTCGCTAAGATATTCGCGTATTCCTCCTACATAAGAGGACACTTGAGGAATTCCTAAGCCTAGACATTCAAAAACTGTAAGTTCATATCCGCCGCCATTACAATTATTACATCCGACATCGCACGAATTATATAATATATTGATTTCTTTGTCTGATAATTGCTGAGGCATTGGAACTTCAATTATAGTATTTTTAACATAATCTAAGGGAACATCCCTAAATTTAACTTCGTTCTCTAATACATCCCAGAGATTCCAGAAGGCATTAATTTGCGTTCCTATAATTAATTTAATAGGTCTCGTGTTATTCTTATTTTTCTTGATAGTCTCGCGAACATTTACATTATAATGCATTTCAACAAACTCTACCCAAGCAATCATAGTGTGATCCCAGCATTTGCGCGGTTGATTCCTATTTAAATTGAGAACCATAAAATCGTCTATGTTATATTTAAAATATGTTCTTGCTATATCTTTTGGAATTGGATAATACATCGTGGTGTCAAAGCCGTGTGGAAAAACATATATTGGAATACTCTCTTTAATACCAAGCTTTCTCGCAATATCACGCCAATATGGAGTAAATGCGATGATACCATCATAATATGTGTTTAATAGTTCAATATATTCTTTCTTTTGGTAAGGATATACTTGATCCATATATGAAATCAGCTTATAATTCTTCTTTTCATCGCCACATTCTTTTATAATAGTTGTTGTAAGTGCCGTAGTAATCATATTGTCATTGAAAATAATAATAACATCTTGCGGATTTTTTTTAATGAAATCGCCAATCTCTAACTCGCCGAATCCATTTCTCTTGGGATTTTCGGCAGCTAATACATCATATAATTTAACAGAAGAAGGGATGTCATTCCGTAAATCTTTATCATTTGTATTATTTACATTTTGAAATCCATAGACGGTCAATTCAATATCATTGTATTTCCCCAAATATTTTGAAATATAATATACCACTTTTGAATATCCATTGCTTGTCCCAATAGGATATGTTCCGCATAACATAACCCTCTTTTTACCGTTGCTGGATTTTTTCCACCATCCATTATATTCAGGTTCCGTTTTGGTTTCGGCTGTTGTCGCAACCATATTATCATTTTGTTTATTTTTAATAGTATCCTCTCCTATAACAGTTGTTGATTTTACAAGGTCGTATATATTTAGTGGCATTTAATTATTATTTAATAAATAAATCTTATATAATAGGATTTTTAGATATTATTAGATATATATTGTAAAAATAATAAATTATAGAATTATTCATATTTTATTTTGAGATTCCCATAGGAGTTGGCATATCAGGTATATTATAAGCGTATCCTTGATTTGGCATTGGCATATTTGGCATTGGCATATTTGGCATTGGCATATTTGGCTGAATATTTTGCATATTTTGCATATTTTGCATATTATGTAAGTGTTGGAAATGATGTTGCATATATATGTTGTATTTTATGTAAGGTTCAAGAACATTTGAAGTTTTCGTGCTTCCTATTTGAATAGCAAGTTCGGTTATATAATCGCATATTAATATAATAAAGGCACCGATAAAAACAAATATAAAAATATTTATAATCATATTGAATATATTTTCGGTTTTTTTGTTTTCTTTGATACTTTCAAGCAATTTATTTTCATTATCGCTATTTATTTGAACTGCTGCCGCAGCCTGTTTTTTATCATTTTCAGCATCCTTAGTATTCTTATTCTCAACGACAGCTTTTCCAAATCCTCCCGGACCAGTATCATTTGAACGTCTGATTCTGTCTAATGTTTCGTTTGCTGCCCTGTTTTCGTCATTATTTATCTTGTCTTCTATGCTTTTTAAATACTCCAAAGCCTCTTGTGCCTTCTTGCGTTCTTCTGGACTCAAATTGTATTCTGAAGTATTTAATAGATTGACGCCATTTTTGCTCGCATTATTGTTATTAGAATATTCTCCGGTATTGTTATTAGTATACGAATTTTTATTATGATTAGGCATATAATTATATACCTTTGTGCCATCACTTGATTTATATCCGACTTCGTCAGTTAAATTATTAATATCAAAATACTGTTCCATTTCTTCGTCATAAAATGGCATAATATTATCCTGTCTATTTGTCAATATATTCCCGCTATTAGCATTTCTATTTTCGCCTCCACCATTTCCCAATGCTATATTGGGAGATGTGCCTGTGCCGTTAGTATTCGCAGAAATATTTCCATTACCAGAGCCATTAGTGTTAGCTGATTCGGCTTTGAAGTTTTCTTCTATATATGTTTTCATAGCAGAATCTCTTTCTTTTTTACAATCGCCTGAAATTGGTATATTATATGTTGGTGCTTGTATTGGCGAACAGCTATTGCCTTTTGAATTGTAATTTACAGATTCCTTATTTGAAGCAACAGAGTTATTTTCAATATTATATGGTTGAGAATTATTTGAAGATTGCGATGTTGTTTTTGCTGATTTTTTAGCAGGTTTTAAAGAATCAATATTATATGCTTCTTGAATTGTTGAATATTGCATCTTAATATTTATTATTTTATATTCTCTATTATACAAAAAGGAAAGAAAAAACAAAATATTTATATAATATAATTGTAAAGAAGTCATATGAAAGATTCAGAATATAATAACGAGGTATTATACAATAACATATTCAAAGGTCTCATTACAGGATTTTTAATAGCATATTTGGTAATACTTGGATTGCGTCCTGCCGCATTATATCCTGATAATATGCTTGATATTATAGATAATCCGTGGATATTTATCATATTATTTATCATTAACTTTTATATAATACAATGGGATTTAACAATCGGATTATTGCTATTTTTATCTATCATTGCGTTAATTTTAGATATTATAATATTTACAGAAGGTAAAATATTTTATAGTATTGAAGACAATAAAGAAAGCTTCAATGAAAAAGCAAGCGATACCAAGACATCTAATGCTACATCAGCTATGCCTGTCAACAGTACCAGCAGTACCAACAGTACCAGCAGTACCAACAGTACCAACAGTACCAGCAGTACCAGCAGTACCAGCAGTACCAACAGTACCAACAGTACCAGCAGTGCTAGTGGAAGAGCAATATCCTTGATATTTAATAGATATAAGGACATTAATGATATAATACTGAATAAAATTAAGGAATATACTGATAAAAATTATAATAAAAAAACATCTATCAATGTTTATATTCGTTAAATATAGATTCGCAATATATATATTCTTAATAAAAAATAGATTATAACATAAATAATGGAGCAAGTTGGAGGTATGGGTACATTAGAGCCTCTTTCTATATTATTTTTAATCATTGTTCAATTAGGTGGAAGATATCTCAAGATAGATTTGACGCCGGCACAACAGAAGCTAATAAATAACTCTATATTTCAAAGTATCATATTATTTTCAATTATATTAATGTCTACAAAAAGTTTGACTAATAGCATTATTATAATATTTGTGATATATGTTTTCATTCATATTCTATTCAACGAACATCATAAATATAATATATTATCCAAAAAATGGCTATATGATGAAAAAATAATAGAAGATGAGAAATATAACAAGATTAAAGAAATATATATAAAAAATATAAATGATATAGTAATATAATATTATTATGTTTTCATATAATAGTAATTTTTCTGTCAATAAACATATAGACAATGTGTTTAAGTCGATTTATGATGTTCCCGAAGATTATTCGCGTGTCTCTCCAAAGGATAATGACAAGAACATAGAGGAAGATGATGATGACGACGATAATGATAACGAAATTGATAATGATATTAATTCACAGGTTGCTGTTGATAGGAAAGATTCTACAAATATAAATGCCAATTTATATAAAATTATAGAATGGAATATTAATAATAATTGGGATATAATTAATGGAAGGCGAAGGAAAATAGAGAGTATTTATATATATGTTAATGATTTTCCGACTTATTTGAAAGATGTTGTTGTAGAAGATGATAATTATATTAGAATGCGTCGCAAACATACGATTATGAATGACGGAGATAAATATAAGGTAATTATAACAAAGAATAAGGTAACTAATCTTAAATTAGGTTATTTGTATATTATAAAGGCTTTATGTACTTTAAAAATTGTCAAAATACGCGAGAAGGTATCACTTACTTATATAAATGATAATCAAACGCGTATAGATATTGCTGTCAAAGTGAATATTCCTATTATAATCAATGACGATTTAGAAAAGTATCTTAAAATAGTTTTCGAAAGCGTACTTAATAATATTAAAAATAAGGTTATGTCATAAGTAATATCGTGATATTCTCATATATTATCCGCCTATTAATTCTTTTTTAATATATTGCAAATCCAATATTGAATTGTCAAAATCTTGATAAATAAGCTCGGTTCTTATTATATCATCCCAATCTTTTAATATAATCATAGGTAAATTATAGGTATCCTTAACAATTCTTATAAAATCGCTATCTAATACGATAGGTATTACTTTGAGATAAAAACATTCCCATAATCTATGAGTATCTACTCCATTACCATCAGGACATATAGCAAATTTGTACGAGGATAGAACTTTAATATATTCATCCCAATTAATTCTTTTACCAAATTCAATATATTTTGCTATTTTATTATAACATTCAATTCTTTTATTATGATTTGTTCCTATATCGAAATAGAAATAGATATCATTAGGCTTATTATTGCCCAATGTATCTCTATTATATTTATAAGATCCTATAACATCTTGAATTACTTTTAAGTTTCCATGAGACCATTGAGAGTTAGCAATACCTATTGGCAATAGCTTAATCTTATCATTTTTAAATGTTAGATTCTGCGAATACCATCTTATTATTTTTGGATTATCAAGTAATTCTTTAAATACACCACTATATATAATATTTTCATCACTATTATGTGATACTAAAATAAAAGGATTGGCAAAATATTGTATTTTACTATTTAATTCATGGAGACTACAAGATTTATAATAAATTATTCGCGGATTATCATAAGTACTATTAATAGCCATTATATTATATGATTTGGGATGATTTATTGTTATATTTGGGTTTGAATTTAAATCCCCAGCAGTTCCTATAAAAACATCACATAATAATTGGATTTTTTCACCTGTTATAAAATCCATTTATCTCTTATTTTATATATAGTAATATTCATATATATATATTCATTATCAGCCTCTCAATAGTCTCTCAATAGCCTCTCGATAGCCTCTCAATAGCCTCTCAATATTTATTAAAAATACTTAGATTAATCTAGAATAACAGAGCATTTTTTGAGACACTGGATTTTTAAATTTTTTTCATTTTTAAATTTGAGTACATCTCTTGATTTATTTTGTAATTTCTAAAAAACTTTTGAAATTTTTGAAAAAACAAAAAGATGTACTCAAATTTTATTTTTCAATTTTTAGGAAATTCCAGTGTCTTTTTAGGACATCATAATAGATACTAAGAATATCTTAGCCTTCTATATTTTTATCACTTCCCTTTTTTAATAGCTCGGCAATTTTAGCAATTTCAGCATTTTTGATAGTTAGCTCATCTTGTAATCTCTTATTTTCATTATATATTTGATTGTAATTATTTATCAATGCACTATTATATTTTTGTAATGCTGATAATTGCGTTAAAGTCTCTGTATATATTGCGACTATTTCATTTTTATTAAATAATTTGATATATTTATTATTATAATATCTACAAAACGGACAGCTGTATTTAATAAATACATGCTTACTTTCAATATATAATAAAGATGTCCTCGTATCTAACTTATTGCAACAAGATATACATATTATTTTATTACACTTATAACAATTCAAATTATCCGTAGCCTTTTCATCGCAACATATTAAACAATCATTATCTACTTCCGTATTTTCAGTATTCATTATTTCTCTATTATAATATTATAAACTTATATAAAGATTAAAGAATATATATAGTTGGGTAGCAATACCTGCTGCTATAGCTCAGTTGGTCAGAGCACTCGACTGTTAATCGAGTGGTCGCAGGTTCGAACCCTGCTAGCAGCGATTATTTTTATATTTATTCTTATATTACATTAAGAATGCCATTAAATAAAAATTCTCCAAAACTACCTAAATCTTCAAAATCAAAGAGAGTATTTAGAATTACTGATATAAGTCCTCCAAAATCTACCTCAACCGCAACTTTTGTTGCTTCTGATGTACCTGCTGTTTCATCCGTACCTGCTGTTTCATCTACTTCAAATCCTGTTGCTGTATCAATGTCAGTAAGAACTGTTAGAGTATTTAGAATTACTGATATGAGTCCGCCAAAATCTCCACAAGCCGCAAAAGGTGTTGCGAAACCAAAGAGAGTATTTAGAATTACTGATATGAGTCCGCCAAAATCTCCACAAGCCGCAAAAGGTGTTGCGAAACCAAAGAGAGTATTTAGAATTACTGATATGAGTCCTCCAAAATCTCCACAAGCCGCAAAAGGTGTTGTGAAACCAAAGAGAGTATTTAGAATTACTGATATGAGTCCTCCGAAATCTCCACAAGCCGCAAAAGGTGCTGTGAAACCAAAGAGAGTATTTAGAATTACTGATATATAAAATATAAAATATAAAATATAAAATAAGTTATATTATTATATTTATTATATTTATTTTAATTATTTTTATATTTAATTGTAAAAATTGATTATATTATTTAAACATAAGACGAGTTATTTTAACTACTAATATTAAGAGATATGTCAATTTATCCCGAACTATCTTATAACGATCAAAAGGTTGAAATTCAGGAAGTAAAAGGTATTCAATTTAGTGTATTAAGTCCGGATGAAATTATTAAAAGGTCTGTTGTTGAAATTAATAAAACAGATACATATGCTGGAAGTGAGCCAATTATAGGCGGTTTATTTGATTCTCGTATGGGAGTTCTTGAACATAACCGAACCTGTATTACTTGCGAACAGAAAAACATATTTTGCCCCGGTCATTTTGGACATATAGTTCTCGCTAAACCTGTATTTCACGCGATGTTCTTTGATATTGTAAGAAAGATTTTGAATTGCGTATGTTATAAATGTTCAAAATGTCTCATATCTCCAAATACTCCTCACAAAGATTTTAAGAATGATATAAATAAAATCTTATCCATCAAGAATAACCAGAAGAGATGGGAGGCATATTACAAGCTCTGTAATACTACAACTAAATTGAAGGTATGCGGAGATGATGAAGTAGTTGGTTGTGGTGCTATCCGTCCTACAAAAATTAACAAAGAGAATTCTATGAAAATCATTGCTGAATGGAAAGACAAGAAACTCGAAGATAATGTTCGTCAGGAATTCACTGCCGAAGATATTCTCAAGATATTCAAGCGGATTAGCGAGAAAGATATGGAAATGATGGGTTTCAATCCTAAGTGGAATAGGCCAGAATGGATGATATGCTCTGTTCTCCCCGTTCCTCCACCAGCTGTAAGACCGAGTATCATTGAAGAAAACGGACAACGTCGCGAAGATGATTTGACACATAAATTGAGCGATATTATCAAGGCAAATAATCAAGTAGAAGATAAAATTAAAAAAGGAGCGACTGAAGAAACTGTTAGGTATTATACAATTCTATTACAATATCATGTATTTACCTTTATAAATAATCAAATGCCAGGATTAGCTCCTGCTCAGCAAAGAAATGGGCGTAAGTTAAAATCGGTTTCTGATAGAATGAAGAAGAAAGAAGGGCGTATTCGTGGTAATTTGAATGGTAAACGTGTAGATCAATCGGCACGCTCTGTAATTACACCAGACCCTTATATTAGTATTGATGAACTGGGTGTTCCTATCAAAGTCGCGATTAATATTACATTTCCCGAAATTGTAAATAAATATAATATTGAGCATATGCGAAAATTAATTATGAATGGTTCAGACCATTGGCCTGGAGCTAAGTATATTAAAAAACCGAATACTACTATCAATTTGAAATATTCTAAGGATTTGGAAACAATCGCAAAAGAATTGAAAATCGGCGACACTGTTCATCGCCACTTGTCTAACGGCGATTATGTGCTATTTAACAGACAGCCCTCGCTACACAAGATGTCTATGATGTGTCATAAGGTAGTTATTATGCCCTACCAGACATTTCGCCTAAATGTACTTGATACCCCGCCATATAATGCTGATTTTGACGGAGATGAGATGAACTTGCATTGTCCACAGAGTATTCAAACTATGAATGAACTTATGGATATTGCCGCAGTTCCGTATATGATTCTTGCGCCTCGTGATGGCAAGCCGATTATTGAGGTAGTTCAAGATACTCTCGTAGGCTCTTATCGACTGACGAAGGATTTTACGGAGATTCACGATAAAACTATGGCAAATATTCAGATGGTTAATAGTTATTTCAAGGGAAGCTTGCCAAAACCTAAAAATAAGTATATTTATAATGGAAAGGAGGCATATTCTCAAATATTACCTCCTGGCCTTTTCATAAATAGAAAAAATAAGAAAGATGAAAAGGTAATTATCAATGACAGTATTTTAGAGAGCGGTAATTTGGATAAAGTTGTATTTCACGGTATTTCAACAGGATTAGTTCCGGTTATCTATCATGATTATGGACCTTTTGAAGTTCGTAAGTTTTTGGATAATACACAGCGCCTTGTATGTAGATGGCTACTAACGGCCGGTTTTAGTGTGGGCATCAGCGATCTTGTAACTGATAAAAAGACTGACGAACATCTCAAAAACAAGATTAAAGAAATGCAAACAAAGGCCTATAATAAGCTTGATGAAATTAGAAGAGGCACTCACGATAATAACGGTATCTTAAATAACGAGGATTATATTGAAAGAGAATTGATTGGAATCTTGAATGAGACGACAAGCGAAGTAGGGAAAATTGGATTCTCGCAAATCGACGAAAAAACCAATCGTATGATTAATATGGTTAAATCAGGTTCCAAGGGCAAAGAGATTAACATTTCACAGATGATTGTATGCGTCGGGCAGCAGAATGTTGATGGCAAGCGCATTACATACGGATTCACTGATAGAACTTTGCCGCATTTTACAAAATATGATGATGGCCCCGAGGCAAGAGGATTTGTTAAGAATAGCTTTATATCTGGTTTGAAACCCCACGAAGTATTCTTTCATGCTATGGGTGGACGCGAAGGTCTCATTGATACTGCTGTAAAAACATCTGAGACTGGATATATTCAAAGGAGATTAGTAAAAGCCATGGAAGATTCTAAGATTCATTATGATAATACCGTAAGAACTGCTGATGGTACAATCATCCAATATATTTACGGAGAAGATGGAATGGATGGTTGTAAAATAGAGGTTCAGGTAATTGACACTATCTATAAAAATAATATTGAGCTGGACTTTGAATATAATCTTAAAAGCACGGACAATATCAATATCCATATTACAGACGAGGCTTTTAAGACTATCACACCCGCTACATACGCAAGATGTAATGAACATTTTGATAAGATGATTGAAGATAAATTGTTCTTGATTAAGAAAATCTTTAATCGTGATAAAAAGAATGTTATTAACTATCCTATTCCATTTAGTCGTATTATCACGACGGCTTACAATAGAATTAAATCTATTAATATTTCTGCGATTAAGACTGATTTAACCCCAGATTATATATTGGATAGCATTGATAATCTAGTAGATAAATTGTATATTAAAAATCGCACACAAGGAATGCGATATCTCCATATTTTGTTGAGACAATATCTAAATCCTAAAAAAATTATATTTCATTATCATTTCACTGTTGAAATATTTGATTGGATTGTTTCGCAAATTATTGAATATTTCAATCAGGCAATCGCACAGCCCGGTGAAATGGTTGGAATAATTGCCGCACAGACGATTGGTGAATTGGGAACTCAGATGACTCTTGATTCATTCCACGTTTCTGGTACTGCGGCTGCTGTAAAGGCTACTTCAGGCGTTCCTCGTCTTAAAGAAATCTTGTCAGCTACCAAAAAGACTAAAACACCGACATTGACGATATATATGAAAAACGATATCTCTTGTGTTGTTAATCCTATAAGAAATGAGAGCGGTGATTTTAAAGACGATAGGATTGATATTACTAAGAATCACGCTATGAATATTAAAAACTCTATTGAGATTACAAAGTTGTCGGATATTCTAAAATACACTGAAATATATTGGGATAATGGCGAATATTATGAGACGAATATTGAAGAAGACAAGGGTATAATGAATATATATAAGGAGTTTGAAGAATTGAACGGAAACGTCGCAAAATCCAAGAGCTCTTCTCCGTGGGTTCTCAGGCTTGTATTTGATAAATTCAAAATGCTCTCTTATAATTTGAAGATGATTGATATTTATACGAAATTAAATACGGCATATGATAAATATATTGAATGTGTATATAGTGATGATAATGCCGAGGAATGTGTGTTTCGCATCAAGCCTACTGATAATGCTCTTAAAGACGGTGATGAAATTGCTACAATCAAGGCAATTGAGCATAATATAGTACATCAAATATTATTGAAGGGTTATAAGGGTATCAAAAAGGTATCGTTGGATAAGAAGAAATATTATAGATACAATGACGATACGAATAATTTTGACGAAATGCTTGAATGGGTATTGGATACTGATGGAACTAACTTGATAGAATTATTGTCAAATCCTAATATTGATAGTACTCGCACGATTTCAAATGATATTCGCGAAATATACGATACACTTGGTATTGAAGCCGCACGATATGCTTTATACAAAGAGTTGCTTATTGTTACTAATGAGGGTTCTATGAATTACAGACATATGTCGCTACTCATAGATACTATGACATACAAGGGACAATTGATGTCAATTGACAGACACGGAATTAACAGAGGAGACATTGGGCCACTTGCCAAATCATCTTTTGAAGAAACAACGGATATGCTTATTAACGCAAGTATTTTCGCAGAATATGATAAGGTAAATGGAGTATCGGCAAATGTTATGTTAGGACAACAGCCTCCTTGCGGTACAGGAGATAGCAAGATATTAATTGATGAAGAATATATGATAGAGCTATTGAAGGATGTCAAAGATACAAATCATATGCTAACGAGCATAAATGAGGAAGATGCTCGCGACGCAGGCGACGCAGGCGAAGAGCGCGAAGACTTTAATGAAGATGATTTACAGATAGAATTCAATCTCAATAAGGGAATTGAAGGTATGATTAGCAAATGCTATAAATTACCTGAACAAAAAATAAAATACATTTAATAGCCACATATATTTAATTAAATAATATAATAATGTAAAATAATCATTTATATATCAATAGTTATTGGGGAACTGCTTTTATCAAGTGAGTTAGGATGTTTTAATATATTTTTTATATCTTCGTCGGCGTCATTTAATTCGTTATAGATAATTCTATTATTATCTATAAGTTTTATTAAATAATAGCAGACGAATGTCTTTTCTATTTTTCTATATAAAATAATTAGAGGCCTCTTTAATATCTCGGCGTGATTATTATTATCGCCGGCATTATAAAACTTGATAGATACTTTTAAATCTTTGCTTCCAGCCCTCTTAGATACTTCAACGCCCTTGCCATAATCTATGCGGTGATGTATAACCATAATATTGATATTTAAATAGATAGACATTTGTTTTAAGACTATATCGCCATAATATTTAATGGCTTTCGTAGATTCTATGATATTCAAAATATTTTTACGTTCTTCTGGGGAACTCTTGTAAAAGTAATCTTCTAAAAATATTCGCGTAGTCTTAAATGTCTTGTTAGTTTTATTTGCTATATTCATAGCATTTATATATACACTTTTGAAATGCGGGTCTTTAAATATCATTCCTATCTCATTTTTATAATCCAAATCAATATCTGGTGTATTATTTAATAATAATTCTCTATATTCCTTATAAGTATATTCCATAATATCATCAAATGTGATAATATTATTTATTCTGTTTATATCATACTTAAGAAGATAGTCAAAGAGCTCATAGATATTCTTGTCAGTATAAGTAGAATCTATATAGCGCAATTTAGACCATACCTTTTTCTTATATTTTGTCCATTTTCTCGCAAGAACTTTTTCGACTCCCTTCCAATTTTCGGGAATATGCTGATATTGATTTTTATTTTCATCTTGCCTCTCGCTATTATCAGACGATTTAGATTTTTGCTGATTATTTTTGAGCTCGTATAAACCAATATTAGAATTCGCACCGGTATTAGCATTTGGCAAATAATCTCCGTTATTAATTATTTTATCAGGTACACTATCTGATACCAAGTATTGAGTGAATATCAAATCATCTCCGTCTTCCTTAATATTATTTGAAATATCACTAATATAATTATATCTAAAATAAGATAGGTCATTTGAATACCAGTCTTTAATATTTTTTCTTGAATATATATTAATGCCTTCAAGTATTATTTGCAATTCTTTTATTCTTCTTTTATCAGCTCCGCTGTCGCTGTTACTGTCACTAACATTATTTAATAAGGTTTTAATGATTTCTTTGCGAGATTTTGTTGAAAGCTCATTGTAATATTTGTCATCAAATCTTGCTTCAAGCAATTTATCATATATGTGCTTTCTCATTTTCTGCCATCTTATCTCTTCTTTTGAATATTTGGCAGTATCATTATATTTATTCAGGATATTGCTAATAATTCCACGCTCTCTGCTATAATCATCGTCCTTAAATAATAAATTACTCTTTATTGTATCTTTATTTTCTTTAGCTATTACTCCAATATCAACATCTATATCTATTTTTTCAAACTTTTTAATAATAGCAGAATAAACATCTTTCATTATATAAATCTTGAAGTTATCACCGCTAATATCCTCGCTAAATAGAATATCTTTAATATTCAGTTGTTTTATTATTAAATCAAGTATAATTATTGAGATTTTTTTGAATTTAATAATACATAATATGGTATTGTTTTTTTTCAATATCATTTTATTTATAGAAAGGTCATTATTGATTATTAAAGTTCTATATATCATATTATCGCCGTCATCATCTTTCTCCCCTCCTGTTTTTTTAATAATGAATTTTTTGATTGTTTTCATATTTTCTAAATTGGCACAGAAGTTCTTATTGGCATCATATATATTCGCAGAACATTTATTTAATATTTTAATTATATTTTTGTGATTATCAAGATTAAAAAATCTGCTCTCCTTTTTATTTAGAGATTTAGATATTATAGGTTCATAATATGCTACATCATTATCCTTGGTTTTATTTTCGGATGTAGTCATTAACATAATAACCTTCGCCTTTTTTCCAAGATATAAAAGCAGATCATTTATAGTTGAGTATCGAGGGCATACAATACTAACATCGCTATTTGGTTGCCCTATCTCAACATCCCATAAGACAATTAGTTTATTATACATAATTGCTATTAATGTATATAAATAATGAATTACATTTCCTGAGGGATTTTCTTCTGTCTTTAAATAATTAATGAACTTTTTATAGGATTTATATATACATAATAATCGCGACTTTTGATACAAGGATTTCTCACTATCATCATCAATTTTAGGAATATTAATAGTCGGATTAGCTGTCATGGCATATTTAACAAACTCAGTATATAACTCTTTGTTTAATTCAGGTATAACTGGGTCTATATCGGAAAAATCTTTAAATACATTTCCATTTTCAAGGGACAGAAACTTTAAGATATCCAGATTATCTTCTATATTTTTAATAAATTCTTCTTTAGTAGTTCCTAATAAATAAGCAATAGAATTGATAATATTAGCTGAATTATTCAAGCCTTTTCTTAATAAACAATTGTGTTTATTTATATTACTATTAGATAAACAGTTTTTCGTATAATCTTTATAATTATCAAACAATATATAATACAACTCTTTTTGTATTCCGCCAAAGCGATTTTTGGGTACAGGTATTTTATTCATAATATAATTCTTATCATTCTCATTGCCTTCTTTAGGAGTTCTTGGTGTTTCAGTGTCGTCGGCTCCGTCGGCTCCGTCGGCTACTTTGTCATTTTCTTCTTTGATCTCGTCAAACTCTTTATTGCCATTCTTACCGTTTTTCTTATTTGCCGTTTTCTTCTTCTTTTCCAAATCTTTGATCGCTTTTTTAGACGGAGGTTTATCTATTTTTTTGCTATCAATTAATTTAGGTTTTTTTTCGGGATTTCTTTTACCACAACAAGGAATTTGTATATCCCCTTTAAGTAAATAAACATAGCGTGATTTATTTTCATTTTTCATATTTGCGTTCATCATAATCGGTTTCTCATTTTCTCCTGGGCATTTAAGAGATTCGGCTGCTGTTGCTGTTGTTGCTGCTGTTGCTGCTGCTGCTGCTGCTGTTGTTGTTGCTACTGTTGCTGTTGCTGTGGCTTCGTCAAGTGGTATATTACTTATAGGACACCATATACGTGGGCAAGTATAAAAATTCTTGTTATTTTCACTGCTTCCATATTCAATATAATTATCAAAAACTTTCTTGTCGTATGGGTCATAACCTTTGGCTTTTAACATATCAATTTCATCTTTTTTGAGAACAAGCGGTTGATATTCTTTCTGACATTTTCTCGCAGGATTTTTACCTTTTCCACGGTCTTTGTAAAGCTCTTTATCAGCATTATTTAATTTATTTATTAAATAATTATTATCATTCTTGCTATTATTACCACCGCCCGAATTTGCGTTTTCAAAGTTCTGTTCATTAAATTCATCTATGTCAAAATTAAAACTATCACTTGATTTTGAAGATGATTTTTTGGACGAAGATGAATTTGAAGAGACTTTTTTAGGTGAAACGGTTTTTTTGGGTTCGGGTAAAATAATCTTGGGAAGTATTTTTTTCTTAGGGCCTGCGGTAGGCTTCATTTCATTTCTGATATTCTCAATAATATGCGTGAGCCAATATTTTAAATTATCTAACTCGACAAATGAACTTGTTTTTTTAATATCAACATAGAAGTCTATATTATTATTGTATTCCTTGATTATTATAATAGTCTCCTCTTTTTCACTTACATCGGTATTATTCGGCTTAATATTTTGTATTTCGGCTTTTTTATTAATTACTCCTTTGATATAGTTTATTGTCGTATTTATTCCCATATCTTTTAGAACAGCCAAGATTTCTTCTATTGTTGATTCCTGTATTTCGCTTCTATTTATTATAAAATTGTCCAAATCAAATCCTATAGAATTGCCTGCAATTCTCTTATATTTAAAAACTCCTTTTGATTTTTTCTTATTAATAATAAAATCCTCAAATATTTTAGTATATGTTCCTATTTTTTTAATTAACTTGTTATATTCTAAATTGTCAATAGAATAGTTTATTCGAAGACTAATATCTATCTCCTTGAAAACCGCATTTATATTAAACTTCTTCAAATATCTTACAAAACCATCTTTGACCTGGATTATATTATTTTTATTCTCGCCATTATCTATGTCATATTTAAAAGCAAGTTTGAAAATTCCATCTTTAAATATCGATAATTTTATATTCTTATTCTTATAATAAAGATTTATAACAGATATATTTTTGCTTTCTTTTTTGGTAGCATTAAGTTTAAACTTATAATCCAAATATTTCTTCTCAAGTGTATGATATTTATATAATTTATATATAGCATTATTATTATTCGCAAACTGTATCAATTGGATTTCTTCATCAGTTTTGAGTTTATCAAACAATACCATAAGTGGCTCCATATTTTCCATTTCAATTTTATATTCAAATATGACCTCATTATAATATTCATTTTGTTCTATTACTTTCAGTACAGGAAGATTAAAAAGTTTTATAATAGATTCTTCATCTTTAATAAGTTTAGCTACGGTTTCTGTGCTAACCACATCATTTTTATTAAAATAATATTTATTATCATAATCAAAATCGTTACGGAACACTATATTTATTAAATCATTATTAAATAATTCGTCATTATCATTATTAATATACTCAATAGATTCTTCAAGTTTCTTTGAGTTTCTATCTTTAGATTTTAATGGATTAACATTATACCCATTCCAATAAATATGTTTAATATCAAAAAGTAGCGGTTTTCCTGATTTTTCATTCCAACAATAATAAGGAAATACTAGTTGTTTTTTATTATTATTTTCATACTTATATATATGATACGCTATCTTATCTAAAGCTTCTTTTATATTATTATCCTGAAATATATATTCATTTATCACGATATCATCGGACTTATATTTATCGCCTGTATTACCTGTATTAGTGTCAAATATATATTTGATATACTTATTTTCAGATATCCATCTTTTGACAATAACAGGCTTTAATAATTCCATTATATATCTAATCTATTAAGAAGAAAAACATATTATTTTAATATATTAATATAGAAGAATATAAATTATGAATTCGTCATTATTAATAAATGATTTAATAAATGTCTTAGAAAATGTTAATACTAAAAATCCTATGACAAAAGACGAAATTTTAAATGCAAAATTAGAAAATAACCCTATAATAAAAGATTTAGGAAAAATATTAAATAAGAGTTTTGAAGATTTTATCATTGATAATAATGAAATGACAAAAAATCTAAATGAAGCAGTAAAAACGCGAGAAGAACAAGATAAATTATCAGCATTACAATCTACACCTTCTAGTACTAAGTCTACTACGCCTGCTACGCCTGCTACGCCTGCTACGCCTGCTACGCCTGATAAGCCTGCTACGCCTGATAAGCCTGCTACGCCTGCTACGCCTGATAAGCCTGCTACGCCTGAGAAGAAAGATGATGATGACGATGAAGGTATAATGGGTAAGTTTAAATGGGTATTAATAGGAATAGGAATATTTATATTTTTAATTATATGTGGAGGTTTTATATATTATTACTATTCTTCTTCACCCACAGAACCAGAAATAAATATGTTAAATAATAATAATATTGAACCATTTGTTAAATCAGCACCACCTGCTTTACCTGCACAATCATCATATTTCTCTTTCCAGCAAGATCAGCCAGTTGATATAGCTCAACCAACTCTACCAATTCAGTCTTCTGCGCCTATTGAAAAAATTAAACAAGAATATTCTTATATGCCATTTTCATTTTCTCAAAATTATAATAACTCGGAAAAAGAAGAATATAGTAATTTATATGATACAGTAAGAGGAACTGTCGAAAAAACATCTATAAAAGAAGAACCAATGGAAGAGCAAAAAGAAAAGCAAAAAGAAAAGCAAAAAGAAGAGCAAAAAGAAGAAGAGCAAAAAGAAAAAGAAGAAGAAGAGCAAAAAGAAGAGCAAAAAGAAGAGCAAAAAGAAGAGCAAGAAGAAGAGCAAAAAGAAGAGCAAAAAGAAGAGCAAAAAGAAGAGCAAAAAGAAGAGCAAAAAGAAGAGCAAAAAGAAGAGCAAAAAGAAAAAGAAGAAGAAGAGCAAAAAGAAGAGCAAAAAGAAGAGCAAAAAGAAGAGCAAAAAGAAGAGCAAAAAGAAAAAGAAGAAGAGCAAAAAGAAAAAGAAGAAAATGAAGAATCAAAAAAATCAAAAAAATCAAAAAAAGAAGAAGAAAATGAAGAAACAAAAAAATCAAAAAAATCAAAAAAAGAAGAAGAAGATAAAGAAGATAAAGAAGAGAAAGATGAAAAGGAAGATAAAATTATAGGTGGCAGAGGCACAGGCACAGGCACAGGCACAGGCAGAGGCAGAGGCAGAGGCAGAGGCAGAGGCAGAGGACACCAAGTAAGCCAAAGAATACCAAAATATACAAATGAAAAGAGTGATAAAAATCAAGATATTGGAATTACTAGTATTATTAATAAAATATTTAATAATATAAAATTATGAATACGATTATGATTATAAATATGATTATGAATATGAATAATAATACAATATATTGTGTCTAAATATATATGTTATATAGAATCCTATTAATATTCCTGTAATTATTAATATTAAAAACATGAATGAGTTTGATATTAAATAATACAATATATATAATATTACAATTAAAAGTGGATAATAGCTATTAGCATTTTCTATTAATGAAAAAATAATGTTCATTATATTCTATAATTTTAATGATATTTTAAATTACCAATTGTTTTAAGTGCCCAACACGTATATCAGTATTAATCATAATTTGATAACCGGCTTTGATAATATTTTTTGAAAAAGCAACATCCTCGCTACATATATCTCTAATTACCTTTCCATCATCTGCTATAATTATATTTAATTCGGCGTCAAAATATGGATATTGCATTTTATCAAAAACCTCTTTTTTAACTGCCATAAATCCCATTCCAGTATAAGCGACGGGATAATATTTAAAAGAAGTCTCTTTTTTCCACACCTCAATTTCTTCAGGTGTGCTAAACTTAAATGTTCCGTTTTCTTTGAAATAATTAATATCCCAATCTTTAACAAAAGCATAATTTGTCAAATCTGCCATTCTATACATACCCGCAACAACAGGGTGATGTTCAGCAGATTCAATCAATTCTATAACTTGCTCGGGTGTAAATATAATATCACTATCAATCGTAACCCATAAATCAAAATCTTCATTATTAAAAGGCTTCTGTGTTTCCCCTCTAAGAGTATCCAATCCCAAAGTTTTCATTCTTACAAACGAAACATACGAACCAGTCGCCGGCGAAATCAATATATCATATTTACGCATATCCATAACCTTGCTTATTGTGGAAGTCCAAGAAATTAAAAACTTGGAGCTAAAATTATCCCCTGGCAATGCAAATATAATCCGCTTCATTTTTTCAGGCGGAATATTATTACCTACTGCTGTATCAGTATTTACAGTATTTACAGTATCAACAATAGATACTTGTGTTCCTTGAATAGATTCGGGAGAGCTTTTTGATTCGGTAGATTCGGTAGATTCGGTAGATTCAGTAGATTCGGTAGATTCGTTCATTATATTTAATATTTAATAATATTTCTTATATCATTTTACGAAGAGATTATAAATGTATATAAAATATATTTGTATAATATAATATAATATATATATAATGTCGAATGATAATTATAATTATGATAATGTTATTTATAACATAGAGTTGGATAATGAATCTCCAAGGTGTGCTCAGCCTGTTAAAATTAAGAAACAACTGAAGCCTCATCAATTAGCTTGCTTATATAAGGCGATTATGATGGAAAATCATAGAAAAATTAGATATACGACAGGAGAAGAAATAGAGTCTAATATAGGTATTTTGGGAGATATTGTTGGATATGGTAAAACACTAATAGCGTTGTCTATAGTAGCTCATAATAATCTCGATAATATAGCTGTAAATAATGAGAAAATTATTAGTTATCATAGTGCTAAGGCTTATAATTATTTTAAATTAAGTTCTAAGAATAAAAATATAGCCACTTTAAATAAAATAATTAATTCTACATTAATCATAGTACCTCGCGGGCCCGTATATGTTCAATGGGAGCGAACATTGCGCGAGAGCACTAATTTGAAATATCTGGCTGTTGAAAATCTAAATTTTATAAATAAGCATATGCCAAAATATGATGGAGATCGCGATGAAATCATCAACTATTTCAATCAATATGATGTTGTCCTTATTAAAAATACGACGCTTTCTGTATTATTCAAATATTACGACCCGCATTATTTATCATTATACAAAGACCTAAAGCATTCTTCATATATTTATAAATGGAAGCGTGTAATTGTTGATGAATGTCATGATATTATTAATAAAATAGAGGGGCTATCCTATTTATATATTTGGTTAATTAGCGGAACATATTTAAATATATGCGATCGCATATATTCATCGTCTGTATCATTACATCACAATATGAGGGAGTTTATTAAAGATGACTATCTAAATTTTATGCTTGTTAAATGTAATAAAGAATTTGTTAAAGAGAGCTTTAATATTCCGCCGATTGTAGAGACATTTTATTTATGCAAGATGTCAAAGTATTTGAAGGTAATTAAAAATTACATAAGCCAGAATGTACTTGAAAAAATTAATGCAAATGATATTTCAGGGGCTATCAAAGAGTTGGGGGGAAAAAATGAAACAGAAACAGGAATAGCTAATTTAATATGTGCTGATATGAATAAGGCTATTCATAACAAATATAAGGAAAAGGATTATATTACTTTGCTAGATATTGCGGATGATGTCAAGGCAAATAAATTAAAAATGATTGAATTAGAGCTTATTAATTTGAACGAAAAACTCAAAGACTTAACAGAAAGAATATCGGAGATTGAAAGTAAGACTTGTGCTATTTGTTTGGATAACATAACTCACCCTATAATTTTAGATTGTACTCATATATTTTGTGGCAGTTGTATTATTAATTTATTAAATAGCCGTGGAATGACGGGAGATAATATTAAGAGATGTCCTAATTGTCGTGAAGAAATAAAGAGTACAGACAATTTAACCGCTATTGTTCCAGAAAAAAAAGTGGAGGCTGTAAAATTATCTAATAAAGATTCTATAGGAAAAGGCATATTAAGCAAAGAAGATACATTGATTGAATTGATATTAAATAACAAAACAGGAAAGTTTATTGTATTTAGTCGTGTAGATGCGGCATTCTCTAAAATTACAGAAATATTGACGAGTAATAACATAACGCACGCGTGTCTTAAAGGTAATACCAACCAGATGATGAATATCCTTAACAACTTTAAATATGGCAACACAAGTGTTATTTTATTAACTACGCAATACGCCGGCTCAGGAATTGATATTAGTGTTGCTACTGATGTCATAATATTACACTCTATGGATGCTGATAAACAACAAGCTATTGGGCGGGCACAACGCGTCGGAAGAATTGCCCCGCTTAAAGTACATAATCTATGTTATGAACACGAACTAAATCATAATGAAAATCTTATCATTAATAATTAGACGTTGATAATAAATAAACTTAGTATACTAAGTATAATAAAAATTGATAATGTTATATGTATAATATATATAACAGATATAACAGATATAATAGTTATAACATATTATATTATTAACAATATCAATTTGTAAAATGCCCGATGATAGAAATGCGCTGAACGGTTCAAATATAACTGGAGGAATTACTAGTAATTTTAATAAAAGAATACCCAGATATAAGATGGGAGATGATAATGTAATTAAAATATCTAATGATAAACAAAAGTATTATTTGAATATTGCCGCTAAAATTGCCACAAAATCGCCAGTTTATACACATAAACACGGGGCTATAATCGTATATAAAGATATTGTAATATCATCGGGATATAATTTTTATATAAAGGGAAATAGTATGCATGCTGAAATATCTGCTATATCAAAAATAAATAAGAAGTATAAAGGAATTCTTAATGAATGCGATATCTATGTAGTAAGAATAGGACCTAATAGCTTAGACAATCCTTTGAAATATTCGCGACCTTGTATTGATTGCGAAAGCACTATTATAAAATACAATATTAAAAATGTATATTATTCAACATCTTGTGACTATGATATAGTAAATGGTACTATTCATAATAAAAATAAATGTAAATGTTTCTTATAATTTATAGTATTACGGAATATTACGGAATTATAATGTAAGAGATACTTTGGGAATAATTCTTTTAATATTCTTTTTTACTACTGTTTCACGTTCATCTTCAAATATTTTTTTAAGCAATTCTTCGCCAGAAAGATCATTATATTTAATTATTTTTGTTTTAATATCATTCATTTTGATAGGAACTTTACATTCTTTAACATTTGTTTTAATTCTTCCGTGTTGCGTATTAAGGTCATTATATTTATAATTGAACATAAATTCCTCTATTTTACTATTTAAAACTCGCTGATAATTCTTGCGCTCTTTCATAGCAATACTTAATTTTCTAATCTGGTCATCGTATTTAAACCAGTCATTCACAAGATTTTTAAAAGTTTCTAATTCTTCAGGTGTAGGTTCGTTGTTATTATTGTTAATAATATCATCAACAATATTCAAATTATCCATTATATATATTATAATTGCTTATTATCCTTAAATTATTTTTTACTCGGTCTCGCTATTTTTACGGGTCTTACGGGTCTCGCTATTTTTACGGGTCTTACAGATGGCATTATGAATTTTTTCATATCAGCATATTCTCTATTTCCCTCATATTGACTCTTTTTACCTTTTGAATATTTAATTATTGTAGGATATCCATCAATATTCTTCTTGTATTTTGCCGGAAGATGTTCAAAATTATTTGCCTCTACATTTACTACGATTATATCTTTTTTATTTTTAATACTATTACATAGTTTATCCCAAGTTGGTTTTAATTGAATACAATATCCGCACATATCAGAGTAATATAATATTACTACATTATTTCCAGATATTATACTATCATTTACTTCATTCTTATTATCAAAGTTCAAATAATATAACATCAAAATCAAATCTTCTATTTATATACATTATTATTTTATCTATCTTTTATTATAAATAGAATTATGAATAATTATTATGAGGTTATAAACAAAGGAGATAAAGTAATGGGGGTACCTGATGCGCCAAAAGAATATAATATGAAGGAATTGAGTTCTAAAATATCATGTAAAAATATGTCATTATTATCAAAAAAATATACTGATAACCAGAGATTACTATTTGACGCAAATATTAATATGGAATTATGTCGTAGTCATCAATATTATTTTGATAATCTTGATGATATAAAAGGCAGAGAAAATGGACTTTTATCAGGAATGTCCATTGGCAAAAAGAGTTGTATTTATAAGAAACCCTTTTATAACCAGGGCGATTGGACATTTCAATATGGTATTAGCGATACTTTTAAAAACCAATTATTCTCTGAGAATTCAGCGAACTCATCTCAATTGTTTAATTATCAATCAAAAGCTAAAACCGCAAAAAACTTCAAAAAAGAATGTCCCGCTGATATCAATTTTAAATCCCTCGGTGAATGCGATAGAGGTCCTTTCTCAACATATGTAAGTACCTTCGCAAATGATCACGATAACTGCGTATAAGATGACACCATTTACTATAAAAATTGATTTAGATATTATAATATTATATTGTTATAATACACAATGTTTTATGTTTCTGTAATTTCCGAGAACATTCTTAAGCTTAATATTTTAAATCACAAAAAGCTTAATAACATATCTAAGATTATTATTGCCAAGATGAAACTGAACGATGAATCATCATACAATGATTATTTTAAATTGAAGAATATGGTATCTATTTATGTAAAAGAAGAGGTTAAAACAATGCTAAATTATGATATTAGTGATATAATCAATGATTATGGATTTGATAATGCTGTTCATCAATATAAGAAAAATTATAGAATTTTGGATAATATAACAGTGCAAATGCTTGTCTATAATATTATATGCAATACTTATATTATAATTATTGATATGGAAAAAAGGGAAGCTGTTAATAAGATTATGAGCTATATTATTGCTGAAAAAAATAGAAAGAAATATATTAAAAAAGTTAATATAAAGCGTGAAAGTGATTACTTGATTGATAAAGTTAATAATGAGATTAAAGGTGATGATGCTAAGCTAATAATAAACACTATAATTAATAAGTTTATCAATAAAACTATGAAATCTCTTGATAAATCATAGTATTACGATAATCATCTATAAACATTCTAATAATTCTATATTTATTTATGCTCATTATTTTGCCCATATCAGTATTTATATTATTCATTAAAATATTAGTGCGATTTTCTATATTATTAACAATACTGTTAATATTACTCTGTTTTTTTATAATCCCGTATGTAAAATATCTGGATATTCCTATTGCTCCCAACGAATCTATACGATCCGCATCTCTTACACAATCCAATTCAATTGACTTATATGAAGTTTTTGAGCCATTATTATTAGCCAATTCCAGAGACAAGCTTACATTACAAGCTATATTTATAATATTTTCCAATACATCTTTGTCTTCTATTAAATTGTTAAAGAATGTTCTCAATACATTTTCTTGTGTATCCTCATTATTACTACTATATTTACTGTCATTTATATCGTGCGTAAGTGCTGCTAATTGAATTATAAATATTTGTTTTTCATTTAAATTTTCTGATATCGCAAGAGTCGTAGCAATATTTTTAACCCTCATAGCATGCTCAAAACTATGAGAATCGTCATAATTTTTCATATAATTTTTAGCAAAATCCTCTGTAATACGGATAATTTCTTTACGGCTTATATTTTCCATTATAAGCAAATACAAAATATATGATAACCTTTATATTTTATTCATCATTTTTTAATTTTATATTATAATTATAATTTCATTATTCATTTTATTTATGCTTCTGTTATTTCGTCTGGCTTTGCTGCTCTTGTTGCTCTCGTTCCTGTTCTTGCTGCTGCTCTCGTTCCTGTTCCTGTTGCTCTCGTTCCTGTTCTTGCTGCTGCTCTCGTTTCTGTTCTTGCTGTTGCTCTCGTTCCTGTTCTTGCTGCTGCTGTTGTTATTGGTTCTAAACGTATAGTTGAATTATTTCTTGGTTGTCTGGATAATATCTTTGATATATCATCTTGTTCTTGTGATAAATTATTTACTTCACTTTGTAATAAATCATTTTCAGACATTTGTTGTTGTCTTTTCCCTCTTAAAATAGTAAATATATTATATAGTTTCTTTATTTTTATAGCTAAATCCTCTTCTTTTCTTTTATCGTAATTATTTATAAGTTTTGCTGTTTCTTCCATTTTATTATTATTTTCTTTAATATTATCATTAACAGTTTTTGCATTTTTACCTTTAGCAGTTTTTAACTCTCTCATTAATTTGCCACTGTTTTCAAGCGATTCTGTAAGTGATTTTTTATTTTTTTGATTTTCTAATAAAATATTGTTTCGCATACTGACTAATTTATTATGTTCATCTATTAAAGTCTTTACGATTGATTTGATATTAAGAGATTGTTGAATAGTTTCAATAAGCAAAATCAATTCAATCTTTTTTTCTTCTATATTGTCCATAAAATCATCTGGCTGTACTTGGTTTTTTTTAATTGATTTATTTTTAATTTTATTTATATCAGCTTCAATTTTATTTAATTTAGATTTTTTTATGGCAAATAGATTATTTAATTCACTTTCAAGTTTAGTTTTATAATTAATGTCATCTGGATTAGTTTTATATAATTTATCATAAATTTGAATTACAGTTTCAATATCAATTTTAAGATCATTTATTTGTTTTTCCAGATATTCTAAATATTTAGTATTATTTGAAAAATTTTTATGATATAAGCCTGATACAGAATTTTTAATATTATAAAAGGATGTCGAAACCTTTTTAAAGAAATCATTCCCACCACCTTTTTTTTTACTTATTTTTATTTCTTCTTCAATTAATAAATATTTACTATATAAAATAAAACATATTATGCTTATTATTATCAGGGAGATACGTAAGTAAAAATATAAATCGTATTTTATATCATCATTTTTATCATAATCATATATATCCTTTTTTTTTAATAAGAAAGATACAACAAATATTACAAAAGCAATTTCAAATAAGGCTATTGGATATATTGAAACATCTATTTTTTTCATCATAACAATATATAAAAATATTATAGTAATTGTCCCAATTATTATACAGGTATATGACAATATTTCATCATTACTTATAAATTTATCTAACGAAGTTGTCATCTAATATATATATATGATAAAAATTATATAATGTCATATAATACTTTGTCTATAATACTTTGACTATAATACTTTGTATATAAAAATATTACATATATATTATCATATATGGATAATAAACTTACGATTATTATTGATATTCGGGAAGATTCATTATATGCTGATATATTTGATAGAGATTTAGATATTTACAAAGATAAAATAGATATAACAAAGGCGCCCTTAGATATTGGAGACATTCATATTAAATACAATGATATTCTATATATATTTGAAAGAAAAACGGTGAAAGATTTGATTTCATCTATACACGATGGAAGATATAGAGAGCAGAAGGCACGTATGTTGTCTATATATAATACTACCCAATTATCATATATTATTGAAGAAGATGATGTCGTATCATCTAAAATATATTCAAATAAATCGACAATTCAAGGTGCATATATTAACACTATGTTTCGCGATAATATCAGAGTTTTATTTACAAAAAATATATGTGAAACGGCAACTCTGCTTTTATCAATTGCCGTAAAAATAATAGATAATCCTAAAAAGTTTATTTCGGGAAATGAAGCTGGTGAGACTTGCTATACAGATTATATTAAGCTTAAAAAAAAGAAAATAGATAATATAGATGAGAGTACCTGTTATATTATGCAGTTATCTCAGATTCCTCATATATCAAATGTAATAGCAAAGAATATTGCTAAAATATATCCTACAATGCCTAATTTAATAATGAGTTTAATTCAAAATGACAATAAAATTAAGGAATTATGTAAGATAGATGGTGTAGGCAAGGAGAAAGCCTCGACAATTGTTAAGTATTTATTTGGAGACAAAGGAGAATAGCTTGTAATCAGCAATAATATCGCTAAATACTCTCATATTATTGATAATTTTCAAATCTCCTATGCTTTTCCTATCAAATATATCATTTAATATATCACACAATATGTTAGTTTCAAGTGATGCCTCCTTTTCTTTATAATATACAAGAGCTGTATTGTATTCTATAATAAACTTCTTTACATTCAATGTAATAATATATTTATAATTTTTATCATAATTAATTACCTTTTTTATAATATTAATTGCCTCCCTATTTTTATCCTTACAATTATCTTTCTCGTATTGCCATATTTTGTTTATTCCATCACTAATATAAGCGGATGATGTAATAAGACCCGTCTTAATATTTTTAGTAATTTTAATATCTACTTTCAATGTTCCAGCTTCAATATTTTTATCTTGTTTTTTTAATTTCTGCTTCTCAATTTTAATAATCTCGTTGCTGTCCGCAGAAGTATCAGCTCTTTCTTCTGTAATTTCTTTGTTTTCTCCAGATACAGTCTTTGTAGAGCGAGATTTTGTTGCCTTTGTTGCCTTTCTAATTTTTGGCTCCTTTGGCTCAGTTAATATATTGATATATTTGTCAAATAATAGCTCTTTTACTGCTAATAATTTTAGATTATCTAATCTGTTTTTTCGACGCATTACATCCTGATACATCGGTTTAGTTTGTAATTCATTATCAACTTTCTGCCAATACTCTTCGTCCTTATCATATCCTGGCAAATGTTCAATACATAGGGCATATAATTGCAGAATAGGTTTCATAATTTGATTTGTAATATAATGGAGATAATCCGGAGTCAAATTATTCTCCACAATATATTCTGGGTTTTCTATCCTATCTCCCTGGAGAGAGTTTGGATTGTTCGTTTTTATATATACAAAAGGGATACGTTCATTGACACACGGGCGATTTCCAGGGTCTCGTGCTCCTATTCTATCTGCCAAAACTTTGTGAGCTATTTTTGAAGGATCCTTGTAAGACGCTTTGATGCTCTTGGTAATAACAAGCTCATTAATTGATGTTTTGCCTTCAACGAGGTCTTTCAATTCTTCATTGAGAAACTCTATTGAAGCTGCCAAATCCTGTTTTTTCAATATGATATCAATAACGCCTCCATATACTTTCTTAACAATATGAGCATTGTCTCGTCTTTTCAATACAATTCCCATAGACTTCTGTTTATAACTGTTAACATCCGTCTCGTAAAGATTCCCGACATATCTCTTTTTGCTTAGCAATATAAAAGGATACAGAGATTTTTCATAATTCAATTTCTGTGGTTTTGGCATTATTTTAGCAATCTCTTTCTCTACTATTTTTCCCATCTTAATAGCATAGGGCAAAGCATCCTTTCCCATAACTATATTACCCTCTTCATCCTTCAAAGGAAACTTACAAAAGATTGAATCAGTATCACCGTATATAACATCAGCTCCATAATTATCCTCTACAAACTTTTTAGCCAACATAATCATTTCTCGTCCAGTTGCCGTAGTACAGGCAGCAATTTCTTTCAAATATATAGATGATGTCCTTGCACCAATTTGACCATATAGCGAGTTTGCCGTGATTTTATAAGCAAGCTGTCGCGAATCTAATACATCCTGTTCAAAGCTATTATAAGTATCTTCAATAGATAAGACAGTATCTTTTAGAATATTGTAATTTTCTCCTGTATCAATATTCAGTATATTATAGACATCGCCTTTGTCTGTACAAAACCCTGTATATATATTTTTATCGTCTTTGATTGTCTTGTATTCTATTTTTTTTCTTGTATTTTTACGCTCAATCAAAAGCATATCCAAGATGTCTGCTATGATTCCCTTACGTCCGTCCTTGTATTGTACGAAAGTACATTCTTTTTCACCTACTTTTTTCTTCTTATCACCTTTGCCTTCATATATATCATAATATATATTCTTATATTCTATGTTAGGATCAGCTACTCTATATTTTTCATCCATTAAATAGCAATCGTGAGAAAGATTATTTGATATCATAGATGAAGGATATAGCGAGCCGTAATCAAATACTACAATTGGGTCATTTAAATATATCGCTTCTTTTGGGTCTAAGACGACAGCACCTTCATAGCCGTCTTCCATATCTATGACATCATTATCATATGATTTAATTGTAGGAATTAGCGAGTTTTTTTCCATACATTGTTTGGCAATTAGAGAGAAAATCTTGATACCCTGTCCTCTACGGAATAGAAAATTGAGAGGAACTAAACATACATTGCCCATACCAATATTATTCTCCATTATTTTTAATTTATGTATGAGTCTATTAACGAGACAGCAATCTTGAATACAATACCTGGCAATTTCGCATCTATCCTTTGAATCTCCCTTAAACTTTGTAAATATTTCTTGCGGCTTCAAATCATTCTTATTATCTCCGAGGAATATTGAAGCAACATTATCCAATTTATAACTATCCAATTTTTGTTCTCTTTGCATCACCTTGAGCAAATCAATTAATACGACACCGTCCATATCAATATATCTGAGAATATTATCTCCCATAGCTGAAGAAGATAATTTTTGCTCAACAAGAGATGTTTTGCGAGTTATCAATCTGCCCCAGCCTATACTATATTCTTCCAATATACCGAGCTCTTTTGCTCTATCCCATATATATGGCATATCAAAACCAAATATATTATAGCCTACGACAACATCAGAGTTCAATTCATTCATCAACTCCTTCCATTTTATCAATAATTCTTTTTCAGTATTACAAGATACAACATCGCAATCCTCAATTAAATCACAGGTATCAAGTGTAATGATATTTTTATAAACAATTTTATCAGAACCATATATATGTGTAGTGGTTCCTATTTGAATAATTTTATCACCTTCAAGAGGAACCAAAAGCGTATCTAGTATGTTTGCCAATTTCATCTCTTCTTCATTTAACTGGGCAATTGTCATATTTACGTCATTATCTTCATCAGCATCTTCACCATCGTCATTATCCGCAGATTTTGAAACAGATGCTGATATTTTATCTAGAATTGATATAATATCTTCCATTTTATCAGCAAGAAGCTCGGGAATACTATCAATATAATTTGAATGTAGCTTCTTCTTAGCATATACCCGATTTATTTTTAGATCAATCGTTTCATCAATTATAATATCCTTTTTATAGATATTTTTTAACCAGCTAATTATAAAATCACTCGTATATTCATATCCAGCTTTTGCTACCAAAGCCAAATCTTGTGCGACTTTACTATAATTCTTTATAGCAACTGGAAAATCTCCGTGGCTACTAGAACATTCAATATCAAAAGATGTTATAAGAATAGGTGCGATTTTATTGATATCGAGCGGAATAATATCCTTACTATTTATGCTGATATTATAATCACATCTACACGAATCATGACCTTCTTCATATTTCTCAATTCTTACCCATCCGCAAGGTTTTATATTTTGAATATGAATATATTTAAGGAAAGGATCAATATTGCTCTCATAAGCCTTGAATCCCTCTTTTTCGAGAGTTTTCAAATAATATTTGAGATTATTATAAAGTTTCAATGATTTTACAGATATTTTAATGAAACGAAATAGCTTATTATTAGTGAAACCCCAGAAATCCTTCTTTTCTACTGTAGATATGTTAGAGAAATGTGATAACATATTATGCGGGATAATCTTCTTTTCATATTTATTACCCTTGAATTGTGCCATATATTTGCCATTTAATAGCTTATCTTTGAAAGCGCATACCTTAGCCTCAAAAGCATTAACACCAAGGTTTTCCCACGATTCAGGCGGTTTAATATAAAAGAAGGGCTTGAAACATTTCACGATAGTTGAAATAGTAGCTCCATTATCACATACGCCATATAAAATCATAGAATATGTTTCTTCAAAATCCTTATCTTTATTTCTATCACTTTCTGGAACATATATATCAGTAATCTGAAACTCAACAGGGCTTTTGTTAAGAGGTTCGTAATCTTTTCTCGGTTTATCCATATTAAATAGATAATGACAATTATTTAAATATAATTTTCATCAAATCAATTTTTAATTTATTATATGTAATAGAAGTATGGAAATAAATACAGAGGGATTAATTATAATAATTGTCACAATAATAGGAATATATTACATATACAATTATTATGCTAATATTGGATTAATGACAGTCAGGAGCAAAATAGATGATAATGAATATACAGTGCAGGTCAAAGACGATTCTCTTGAAGCCGCCAATTTAATAGCGAAGATAAGAGAGAAGCTTGTGATATTAATGGAACACTTGGAGAAATCCTTTTCTCTCAATGATGAACGCGTTAGATTATTAAAGAAGAACTTTAGACCCGACAGATTAAAAGAGGGTGTTGATACTCCTGGATATACGAGCTATTCTATAAATAAAGGTGAGCAAATTGTTCTATGTCTTCGCAATAATGATAAATTAGTTGATTTAAATACTATGCTTTTCGTAGTATTACACGAGTTTGCGCATTTATCAACAGAAAGCATAGGACATACAGAAGAATTTTGGGATAATTTCAAATGGATATTAGAAGAATCAATAAATATAGGTATTTATACTAAACAAGAATTCAAAGTAAAAAATGTAGAATATTGCGGTATGACAATAACATCATCGCCATTAGAATAATATTTTACCAGCTATAACAAGGCTATTGAGAGGTTATTGATATGTTTTATAAAAACAAAATGAAAAGGTATTAAAATAAATTAAGATATTTATATTATCATTATGATGTCCTAAAAAGACACTAGAATTTTCTAAAAGTTGAAAAATAAAATTTGAGTACATCTTTCTGTTTTTTCAAAAATTTCAAAAGTTTTTTAGAAATTACAAAATAAATCAAGAGATGTACTCAAATTTAAAATTGAAAAAATCTTAAAATTCCAGTGTCTCAATAACTGCTCTGTTATTCTATATTAATCTAAGTATTTTATAATAATTATTGAGAGGCTATTGAGAGGCTAT
>JACCDJ011283829.1_pt1 | contig 40803 bp, 40 predicted proteins | sample 7444481 | NCBI WGS metagenome assembly JACCDJ01 (sample SAMN15323435, study PRJNA562643) | freshwater metagenome | isolation source: river surface water | place: USA:Blue River Watershed | collected 2017-08-15
AAAGGTTTCATTGGTATTTTTGGAGGTATTTTAAAAGTATCTACAAGTATCCAATTAGTAATACCTATAATATAAAGTCTTTCACGATTTTGAGGAATACCGTAATCTTTTGTATTGTAAACATGTGGAAAAATTTCGTAAAGTTGTGTATTGTCATTATCTCGAATAGTTTCTAGTTCTGTTAATAAATAATTATATATATGTCCACCATCTATAGTTTTAAAACCTTTAACATTCTCGAGAATAAATATTAAAGGTTTGTTTATTTTTATTGTATCTAAAGTATGATTCATTAAGAGTCCCCTTGGATCTTCTAAACCTTTTCTTTGACCCATAGAACTAAAACTTTGACATGGAAAACCAGCTACATAAATATCTACTTTCGGTAATTGAGTATGGTCTCTTTTAGTAATATCTTTGTATATTACATCAGGATGGTAATTGGCCTCAATACTCATTCGTGCCCATTTATCTATTTCACAACTCCAAAGATGTCTAAAATTAATATCTAATTGTTCTAAAGCTTGTATAGGAGCTTCTATACCACTAAAATCAGTTCCCACTGTTAACATTAATGTATAATAAAAATTAAATCAAATGTTTTAACGAATGAGTTTCTTGTAAGATTTCTCCATCTTCGATATCCGCATTATTTGCAATTTCTGATAAAGTTTCCACTTCTGTAATTTTAACATCTTCTTCAATTTCTTTAGAAACTTCAACTTTTGATTGATCTTGATCTTCTTTGATACTATCCAGATCAACTGATGAAATAGTTTCATCCGAATCATTATCTGAAATGTCATCGTCTTCGTTATTCATTAAATGGATAATATTACTTTGTTGAAGTTTATAATAATAAAATATACTTATTGACAAATCTGTTAGTAAAATATAAAGTACAAAATTGTTAAATACGGATAAATAAGATTCATTGTAAAATAACAAATAAACATAGATAGAACTATACAAAATTAATCCCAATGCTACACTATACATAATAGTTTGTGATACTTTGCATAATTTAGTTTTATTAATAAGATAAAGAGATAGCGCAAACATATATAAACACTTTATAAATTTAAATCTCTAGTAATACGCGCAGTTTTTATTTGTTTTTAACAAAATTAAAAATATTGTTTTATTTTAAAATGCCTTTTCCTAATTGTCAACAATTAGTAACTAAAGATTTTAAGATAGTTAATAAACAAGTATATATTTTACCAGATAAAACAAAAAATCGAACAGGTATTCTATTAGTTTGGGGAGATTTTTGTGGACATTGTCATAGATTTATGCCAACTTTTAATGAAATTACAGATAAAGTTAAGAATTCAGTAACTTGTTTAGCGATAGAAAGTGAACAATTCCAAAATGACCAAACATTAGCCAGAGCATTAAATTTACAAGGTTATCCAAGTCTTTATTTTTTTAATGATAAAGGTTTAATTACCGAGATGTATAATGGATCTAGAGACCAAAAATCAATACTTGATCAAATTTGTAAAAATTTTCATTATTGTAATTTTTAAACAGAAGTTACTTTAACTGAAAATTGAACATTTCCAATAGTTCCAGGTGTAATTGTATATTTTAATCTCGGATAACTATTAGCTGGCCAATCCATATCTAACATTTCGTTGTTTTCACCAACTACAGATGCAATCCTATTTATATTTCCACAAGCTGTTGATTTATTTCTTCTAGCACCACTGAATATTGCAAAAGGACTTGTATCTGTAGTTGTTGTAGGTTTTACAGATATTAAATAAGAACCATAATTAGATAGAGTAAAAGTAGTTGGTGTACTACCAATTGTAGTTAATGTAACAGGAGTTGTATTATTAGATAAAGTTACTAAAAATTGTACGTCAGCCACACTTCCATTTACTGTATTTGTAATTATATCTTTTCCTGTTAATCTATTAGCATGAAAATTAGAATAATCATTAATAGACACATTCGAATAATTAGCCGGAGCTTCATCTAAAACATTATTACTAGACACAATAGCGTATTCTTTATTAGATTCATCCCACATACTCAATATCCAGTGACTCCCGTACATGTCTAATGATATATTACCAGATGTTACTGGAAAAGTGGGAAATGCAAAACTTCCAGATGTTGGAAGATTTAATCCTTCTGTAGGTACAGGATTACCTAACAAGTTTGTTTGATCACTTGTTGTATATAGAGTCAAATTACCACCTGTATTAGAAGTCACCGATGACTTAACTCTTCTAACCCATCCTATTGAATTATAAGTTAATTTAACCCAATAACCTTTGTAGTAATCTATTGTTGTATTCAGACTAGAACTAGTTGTATTTATAATTAAGTTATTATTACCTGTTGTCCAATTGACAACGATACCAGTAATAGCTGGTGTATCATTAATAATTTCCCCAGAAAGACTACTAATTACATTTTCATTAGCTGGTTGAAATCTTTTAATAGCTAAACCTCCATCTACAGTACTATTTGTTGTTGGTTGATTATTAACTTGAATAAAATTGTCTTTTATAGTCATAACAGTAGAATCATAAGTTGTAGTTGTACCTTTAACATTTAAATTTCCACGAATAGTGGTATCAGAACCCAATGAACCAATAACAACAGGAATTGGTGTATTGTTTAAAGTTCCTATATTTATTCCTGTAGTACTTTCTAAACTTAACAAATTGTTGCTATAAATACTTGTACTTGTTAAAGAATTTGAAATAACATCTTTACCAGAAATATTAATATTTCCCAAAGTACTAGTAATAAGTGTTCCAGAACTATCACTTGACAAAATAATACTACCAGAAGAAATAATAGAAGAACTTGTATTTGAAACTAAAAATAAATTATTAATAGTTGTTCTTCCAAGAATAGTTTGTTCAATTACATTTAAATTTTTGTTTATATAAATATTTTCCCCAACTGCTAATCCGCCATTTACAATTAAATTACCAGTTGATGCATTGATAGAACTTATTGTATTTGTAATTCCTATTATTGCTTTATTTCCAACTCTTAAATCACCTAATCCATGTAGAACTGTATCATAACCAGATAAAACAGTTAAATCACCATAATAAATACTTCCCAAAGACATATTTTATAGTTTTTAACCAAGTATAGTCTTTGTCAATGTTGTTTGAACACAAAATAATTTATGTATAAATACGCTTAATAATAAAAGAATAAAAAAGTCTCTCCAAACATTTTCTAAAGTATTATAATAAGAATTCATTAAATAAACTATAAAAAAAGTACTAATAACATCAAGAATAGCTATATCAAATACCCTAACTGAATGTGCTCCAGTATTTGGTTTTCCAAAAATATTTCTGTAAATACAAAATGTCATATTTTAATACTAGATAATAAAAAAAATTTTTTATCCAGTTAAATATATGGATTTACAAGAATTATTTTTAGATACAAATACATATCTTACAAAATACAATATTGCTTTTAAATTTCAAGTGATATTAGGTGGATTTTTATTATATGGATTATTAAATAAAATATTTAAACAAAGTATTTATAGTATAGCTTTAACATGTGTTATTATTATTATTTTAAATACTATATTGCAAAAATATAATATTGGAAAAAGTGATAAAAACAAAATACTTTTAGATAAAATTAAAATATTACAAAATGAAGTATATAAGTATATTGATATAAAATATAAAGATCTCCCTTTTAAAAATCCAAAATTAAAAAGGGACTTGTATCAAAAAGTTGAATTAGATTATCTTTATTTAGACGCTAATATTATTAGTTTTTTACATGAAAATTTATATCTTTCAAAATATAATAATCAAAATTTTTTCTTATTAGTAAAAAATACTAATACATTTTTAAAATTTAAAAATTCATATCTTATAAAAGAACAGAAATATAAACAAGATATTTTACAAAAATGTATATTATTGAAAAAACAAATATTGAATACATGTCATCAATTTATATATTCAGTTCCAAAAATGAAGGAACTATATGAAGAATTACATAAATCTAGAGAAATATTTCATAAATTACTTAATGGGCATTTAGAACAAATGGGATACACTAATAGAATGGATTATCCTGAACATTTTGATACATTTGATAATTTAGGAGATTTATACTAATCATAAGAATATAAACTAATTATATCAGATACAATATTTTCAAATATTTGAACATTTCCATATAATCCTAATTGATTTCTGAAATAAGTTTTTATTTCTTTTTTTATATTAGATTCTTCTATATCAATATTCAACATTTGAACACCAGTGTTTAAATAATCACCAAATGTTATATTAGAAGTATCAATTAAATAAAAACGAAATTCTTCTTTATCGATAAAAATTGTTTTCATGGACATATTATTAACCTGTATCTTATTTATTTTTAAAAATTTAATAAATGATACTAATTCGTTAATTAATAAGTGACATTGAGATATTGATTCTATTAAAAAAAATTCTTCTAAAGAATATAATCTACTTATATCCATTTCTATCTTTTTTTCTTCATCTTTATAAACAACATTTAACACTTTTGGAATTATATTATATTCTAATTTTTCAGAACAATACAGTATAATATACAAATCCCAATCAAATTTTTCTTTACTTTTATATGATTTAATCAAAGTTTTTTCATTAGTTAAAATATACTCAATATCTAATGATATTCTTTTTAAATTTCCAGTATTGATGTAATTTTTAGGTTTAAAGATATTTGTCTGGTTTGGTACTTGATTATTTTGATTAGATTTAAATAAATTATTATTACTAATTTTATGTTTTAACTTTTGAAAATTCATGACTCATTCTTAATTATGATTTAGAATATTAAAATTCAATTTGTCAAATTTTAAACAACATACTTAATTTGTTAAAATTTTATATTTGAATGTTAAACTAACAAAACCAGAATAATTAGAACTAGTATAAGACACAATTCCGGAATTATTTATATTAAAAGTAACAATAGAATCTCCTACATAACTTTGTACTAAATCCCAAGTTCCATTTTTTTGAACTCCTCGTAAATGATAATTACTGTACAAATTTGTTGTTGCTACTAATTGTATAGAAACAAACATATCAAATCCCCATACATTATTTGTACCTAAATCAACTATTGGATCTAATACAGCATTATTTAATCCAGAAAATTGAACAGTTTTGAAAACATCTCCTGCATTTGGTGTAATGTTTACACTATTTACAATTAATTCTCCATCTATTTGAGCATTTCCCAGACTATATATACTATTACCTGAGGTATTCAGGGTTATAATACTTCCTGTACTAATATTTTCAGATACAAAATCTTTTAATTCTAAGGAATTTAAAGTAAAATCTTCAATATTATTATCAGATGGATTTTGTACTGTATTTATAAATTTAAAAATATCAACAGTTTCATCCCATAATACTCCAACGAATGGTTTATAATAAAGATTAACATTGTCACCCAAAGATGGATTCTGAGTTGTCCAATCTGTTTGAAGTGTTAAAATTCTAGTACTTCCAATATAACTAACAACTTTTCTAACTTGACCAACATTAAATCCAGAAGATATTTTAACCCACCATCCTTTGTAATAATCATCAAAAATACTAGCCAAAGTTGATAATTTTAATTGATTAGATCCCATACCAGATTGGCTAGGAATTGTAAAAGACTCGTAATTAAGGTCATTCACTACATCACCGTCTCCAGTGTCATTAACAGTTTGATATCTTTCTACAAGTATTCCCGCATTAAAAGTACCACTTGGACCTGAATTTATACTAATAACATTATCAGATATTAATGTATTTGTTGAATAAATACTATTTGTTGTTCCAGAAATAGTAATATTTCCAGCAAAAAATGCATTACCTAAAACATTTAAGTCTCCGCTTATACCAACACCTCCATCTACAACCAAAGCTCCTGATGTATGATTAGAACTATAAGTTGTAGATTTTATTTGAACATCACTGTAAAAAGATGCTATTCCATAAGAATCTAAAGTTTCATTAAGTAATAAATTTTCATTAATTGTTAAATTACCAGTAGAATTACTAATTTCTAAAGATTTTTTAACAAACACATCAGAATTATATCTATCTATACTAAAATCACTGTTTAAAGTATTTAAATTAATAGAAAAAGCTTCTAAATTAGAATTATAAAATCTGATTAAATTATTCGAAGGTGTTTTTAAATTTAAATTTCCATTTAAGTAAGTATTTTGTCCTATATTTACAGATTTGGTCACACCAAGACCACCTTTTACAACTAAAGAACCAGATGTTGAACTTGTAGAATCAATTGTATTTTCTAAAAATATATTTTGAGAAATGTAAAGATTACCAATAGTCATATTTTGATTGTTTGCAAAAATATCACCATATAAATTTAAGTTACCATATAAATAAGAACCACTTGATACAGTATTAGTACCTAATATAGTATTATTTCCAGTTATTAAAACATTTTGATTAACTAACAAACTAGTTAATAAGGTTTCCCCAGTTACAATTAACGAATTTGTAAATAAATTTCCAGTAGTTAAATTATTTGATAAAATATCACCATTTACTTGTAAATTAACAGAAGGAGAACTTGTATTAATACCTATATTTCCATTAGTAGATAAAAACAAACTACTACCTATATTATAAAGATTACTACTAGATATAAAAGAATCAGATATCAATGTATTATTCAAAATTAAACTTCCATTAAATTTAAATAAGTTAGAAAGATTTGTAAATTGTGTATTCCCATTTGTTAATTGTTCAAATTTGGTATCTTTGATATTTAAAAAACTATCTGTGTATATATTTTTTACAATTCCCAATCCGCCACTTACTACTAAAGAAGCAGATGATGCATTAGTAGCACCAACTGTATTTTCAGAAAGGATACTGTTATCTCTGAAAGTTAATATAGAATTGTTATTTGATATTTTAATATTACTATTTGAACTATTTGTGATTATATACTCACTGTTATTTGTATCCCATCCTAATTTTAAATAATTAGAAGCATTGCCGAATATTCTCATTTGTACATTATCTCCTAAATCTTGATCTTTTGAATGTAATTCTAAAAGAGATTGTTCTCCACTAAGTTGATTTTCAATTCTAAAAGAACCATTTGTTGAAGAAATTTGATAAGAATCTAAAACAATATTGTAAAAAGGACCAATAACTGCGCTTTGAGTAGTATTAGAATTAAAATTAAATGTGTTATCTGAAAAAAATGACATAGTCTGGGATATACTATTGCCATTTGTCCCTAGATAAAATGTTCCAGAATTTAATTTTAAATCACCATTTGTAATTACATCTTTTATAACACCCAATCCTCCAAATACTTTTAATGCACCATTAGTGACATTTGTTGCATTTGTTGTACTGTTAATAAATACATCATTTTCAAAATAAGAATTTCCATTGACAATAATATTATCATTAAAAATAACTTGTGTATTTTCAAAGGTATTTCCATTAATTATAACAGAATCATTTAAAGATTGTATTTTAATTCCTAAATCAGAATCCAATGTTAAAACATTTCCAATATTTGAAATTATTGATGATGATCCAGTGATATTTGTTAATATTATTTGTTCAGTTGAATAATCAATAATTATACTTTCTTTTATAATTAAATCTTTTTCTACAAAGACATTTTGTCCTACACCAAGTCCTCCACCAATTGTTAATGATCCCCCACTGGTACTACTGGTCGCACCAGTTGTACTTAGAATAGTTGCATCTCCTGTAATTACTAAAGAGTTTGATCCTGTTGTTAAAATAGAAATACTACTTGGCGAAATGTCAAATTGCTTATCTAAACCATCTACGCTAATATAAAAATTTTTTAAAGAAATATCTTCTAATCTTAAACGATCCACGTTAATACCTTTTGCAATTAATTTACTATTATTTGTGTCTAACACAGTATTCCCCCCTATAAATGTATCTCCAAAAATACCTACTCCTCCACCAATTGTCATAGCTCCACCACTTGTAGATGACACTCCTTCATACGTACTTGTTATACTAATACTACCATTGACTAAAAAAGAACTTGTTAATTTATCAGTTGAATAAGTAGTATCAGATATAGTTATACTTCCATTGTATAATTCTAAATTACCACCTGAAGAAATTGTTATTCTTTTTAATCGTATATCAGTCATATAAATCAGTCTTTTATATTGCTGATAAAAAAAAGATTAAATTAGTTCAAAAACAAAAATTAAATTATCAAGTTTTAATTAATAGTAATGGTGTTTTTTGAAAAACCTATAATAGTTTATTCGACTTATTGTAATTATTCTATGCAATTATTAGAAAAGTTATCAAATGAATACAAAAAAATATATGATAAACTTGTACGTATGAATATTGATGTTAACCCTAACACTGGTAAACGTCCAAAAATTTTTATAGATATACAAACCATGATTAATTACAATATTGACAGAGTTCCTAGTCTTATATTAGAAGATGGAACAGTTTTAACTGACACCCATATCCAAAATTGGATAGATATTCAGAATTCTAATGAAATTCCAGCAATTTCTGGTTTTGATAGTTTTACTGAAAATAATAATTTTAGTACAATTGGAAATGGGAATTTACAATCTGATGTATTTAAATCTAAAATGGAAAAATTTAGTGAAAAAAAAATAGATATGGATTCTAAATTTGAAAAAATGATGGAAGAAAGAAAAATGTTAGATGATACTTTTAAAAGTCAACAGCAAAGATTTTAAAAAAAAAAAATCTAATCATATATTAATATGAAGCTTGAAAAGAGTGATAAACAAAAATTAAAAAAAGAATTTGAAGAATTAAAATCAAAATACGAAGGATTAATAATTCAATACCAAGATACTAAAAATACTAAAAAAATTAAAGAAAATATATTAGTACAACTTATTTCCATTCGTAAAAAACTTGAAATAATTAGTAAAACATTAAAAGATTTACGAAAAGTAGAAATACAAGAATCTATAGAACAACAAGAAAAAGATTTTGAAGATTTTAAACAATCAAAATTAGAAGAATGGTTAAGTATATTAGATGAAAAATAAAATTAATTTATTGCCTTATTTAAAATGTTAACTCATGATGTTGAATTCTTAGAATTTTTTAAATATATAGATATTAATCTTTTTTTACTAGATTTAGATTTCAAATGTGTATACACAGATATCCCATTATTGAAAAAAGAAATGAATATAAAAGAAATGTTTGATATATTTGATCCAGAATATCATGATTCAGAAATGAATAACTGGTTAAAATTTGTATATACTAAAAATCCAATTACAAGTATTGCAAATTGTAAATTACAACAAGATTCGGATTATACACTTACAGAAATAACTATTAAAACTGTTTTATTAAAAGAGAAAGAATACATATTATATTCTTTTAAAAAAATAGATTCTTATAATACAATTATTGAAAATTTTTTAAAAAATAAAAAGGAATTACAAGAAGAATCTTATTTTTTAGCAAATATGAGTCATGAAATAAGAACTCCTTTAAATGGTATAATGGGGATGTTAGTATTATTAACTGATACCAAATTAAATAGTGAACAAACTGATTATCTGAATATTTTAAAAGAATGTTCTACGAATCTTTTGTCTATTATCAATGATATATTAGACTATTCAAAATTAGAACACCAAGGAATACAATTAGACTATAATTGTGAAGATTTTACTAAATGTATTGATTATATTAATAGTATAATTGGATTAAAAATTAAAGAAAAAGGTCTAACTTATACTTTCAATATGGATAAAAATTTAAAATCTAAATTTAAACTTGATAAAACTAGATTTACACAAGTTTTGTTAAACTTATTAAATAATTCTGTCAAGTTTACAAAGATTGGAACTATTTCATTAAATATAAGCATTATAAATCATAATCCATTAAGAATTAGATTTGATATTTCTGATACTGGATGTGGTATTTCAAAAGATAATTTCCACAAATTATTTAAATCATTTAGTCAAATTAAAACAGACGGAGAAAACGAAGGAGCTGGTTTAGGTTTAATTATAAGTAAAAGATTAGTTGGTTTAATGGGTGGAGATATATGGTTAGAATCATCAGAACTTAATAAAGGAAGTACATTTTCATTTGTTATACCTATAGAAAAATGTAACACTATGGAAGATATTAAATATCTGGATACAAATATATTGGAATATTTATCTAATCAAAAAATTTTTATATTAGACGATAATAGAGATAATAGAATAATTTTATCAAATATTCTTAGTAAATGGGGGATTATACCTCATTCTTTTTCATCTGCCGTGGAAGCTTTACATATGTTTAGATTACAATCAGAAAATACATATACTATAGGATTTATTGACGAAAATATGCCAGAAATGTCAGGTAAAGAATTTGTTTCTAAATTTAAAGAACAAGTAGGAACAAATACTGATTTTATATTATTGTCAAGTTCCGATAGACAGATTTCTATACTTGAACCTTTTAAAGTTAGAATTATGAAACCGGTAAACGAAGAAATTTTAAAAAAAGCTTGTTTAAAACTTTTAAACAATATTTCAAAATTAGTTATTAAAAAAAATATCAAACCAATTTCAATAAATATTAAAAATTCTATAAAAATATTAGTTGCTGAAGATATAGAAAATAACACGATAGTTATAAATAATTTTTTAAAAAAACTTGATTATCAAAATGTCACATTTACAAAAGATGGAATAGAATGTCTTGAAGAATTATCAAAAAATAACTACGATATACTTTTATTAGATATCAAAATGCCAAAATTAAATGGTAAAGAAGTACTTAGAGATATACTTGATTATTATAGTGGTAAAATAACACAATACAAATTAAAAAATACTAAAAAACCATATATTGTAGCAATGACTGCATATGCATTGTTTAATGATAAAGCAAAATTTTTAATGATGGGATTTGATAATTATATATCAAAACCCATCAATTTTAATATTCTTAAAGATTGTTTATCACAATTTTTAACTATTCAATAAAAATATTTTCAAACCATTTTTTAAACTTTATTAAATCATCATTTTCAAAATATATAGTGTCATTATTTATAATTTTTCCATACCCTAAAAAATTATACAGATAATTACATATTTGGATATTAGATTTTATAACAATGATAGTTTCATGTTCAATTATTTTTTTATTCGTTAATCCTAATACCCAATATTTAAACATATCTAAATTCTTATTATTTATATTTTGAAAAAAAACAGGTATATCTTTGGTACTTATATTTGAAGATATACCCCATAATTTACTATTTTCTATAATAAAAGGATTAGCACAACATAAAAAATGATTTTTGCATTGTAATATTTTTTCACCCAAATCTATTATAAAATTATCATTACTATATTTCACCATTGTTAAAGCTCCATTTTCAAAATGAGATATTATACCCATAATATAAGAAGTTTCTTTTGTAGGTATCAAAAATGCTTCTATATTACAACTTTTATAAATACTATTATCCATAATTTGTTTACCTTTATTTAAATACATTGACCATTGTAAACAAAAAGTTTCCTTATCTATATTGTTGATAATTATATTATCTCCAAAATTTGACCATTGTAATTCTATTTCAGATACATGATTGGATATATTATCAACCATATTTGGACGAATAATAAACCAACATTCCCCCCCTAATGTTTCTATTATTTCCTTTTCATTTCGAAATCTAGTATCTCCAATACAAAAATTTTTATTAGGATTTTTTTGTATTTTAGATATAAATTTATTTATATGCCATAAATGATTATATTTCCTAATTAAATCTGTACCAAATACTTGAAGAATTTTTCTTATACTATAAAATTTTTGTTTTATAATATCTTGAACAATCTCTTGATCAATACCTGTTTCTGTAGAAATATAACTTATTTTACAAGTTAAATCATAACCTTGTGGATTATGAATATCCTTATTTTCTTCTAAAAAATCTCTAGTAATTTCTAAAGAATTACAAATCAATTCCTTTAAAGAATCTGCAAAATTAACTAAAATATATCCATATTTTACACATATTTGTGCTAATTCTGTTTTCCCACTTCTTTTTCTTCCACTAAAAGAGATAATTCTGGGTAAATTTATCATTATATCTAAAACATTAATGATATTATTCATTTTTTTTTATTAGCTTTTAGTAAAACTTTATGGATAAGTATAATTTTCAAAATATACTTAAAAAATTAGAAAAGACTAAAAAAATTAAAAGTAATTTTGATAATAAAAAAAGCAATTTTGTTTTAATATCATATTATTGGGGAGAAAATGTTATCAATAAAGGTTCTATATATAAATTAACATATGGGGAACAAGTGGAAAGATTGATTAAAGATTGTTATAAAACAAAAACTAACTATTATTTTGTTAGATATCCAGAATTAGAAACTGGACAAATTAGTTATCAAAATGCTCTTGGATTAAAACCTTACTTTATTAAAAAATGCTTAGAAACTTTTTCAAATTATAATTGTATTTTTGTAGATACTGATTTAAGATTATTAAAATATCCAATTTTATTCGATATTGACGCTGATTGTTGGTTTTTAAATTGGAGTAATATAGATTTCAATTGTTATAATCCTTACCAAATAGAATTATCAGGAGGTATTCTTGGTTTTGCAAATACTCATAATTCTCATACTTTATTAGATATATTACTTCAAGAATACAATCCAAAATATTCAGAAGATAAATCATTTTCTGGAATTATTACTCGTAATTTTTTAAATATCGGGTGTAGATGTGTTTGGTTACCTGAAAATTATCTATATATGTTTGAAAAACACGAATATATCCCAAAAAAAGGTTATACAAAAATAGCAAGTTATACAAAAGAATTAAAAGATTCTGATTTTAAAAAATCTGATTTAGTTTTTGTTCATGAAGATTTTGAAACTGGAGCTTTAGATGATATTTATGATGAAAAAGTTGGTAGAAATAGATACCCCCCTTATTTAGACAAACAATTTGGTGAAAAATTAAGATGCATAACTGAATCATTTCGATTATATAAAAATTGGAATATGAATTCTTTACAGTTTAAACATTACAGTGTAGATATTAAAAATAAACAAAGTGAAAAAATGATAATTGTAAAATCAATTCCTAAAATTAAATCTAAAAAATTACAAATAGATATTCATATAACAAAAAGTTCTTATATCTTAGTTCATATATTTGTAGATAAACAAAAACTTGATAATTTTTTAAATTTTTGTAAAAAACAAAAAGCATCCTATAAAATAGTATATAATGAAAACAATATACCTTTAGTTATGTATCATATTATGAAAAATAATGATATACCTCATATTTATATACACAATATTCCTAATAATTTACCAAAAGAATTACTTACTAAAAATATAGATTTTATGACTTATAATAGTAATGATGACCTAAATTGTTATGATCCAAGAATTTTAAAAACAATTAATAGAGACTTGATATATTTTAATAATAACCATGTTGTTTTAGATTTTTTAAAAATATGGTATTCTTATAATACATTAGAATTTATAAAAAATAACTATCAAGAAAAGTCTTTAGAATATGCTTTTAATATTTCAAATGCCATTAATATAATGAGATGTTATTGGTTAAATTCTAAAAATGTAAAATATAAAAAATTCAAAATGGTACCAATTAAAGTAAAAAAATTAACTTCTAAATTAGAACAATGCGGGCTAAAACCTAATCGTAAAGAAAATCTTGAAAATAGATATCAACATAATTTTGGAAGTAGGGGAGTAATTCAACCAAAAAGTTTATTTTTAAAAAGATTCTTATAAATTTTCACTTATTGAATTATTATCTAGTTCTAATGTTACATCTAATTCTTCATCAGAATCACTCTTTATATATTCCACAAAATCATCTATTTTAGTAAGAGCATTGATAAAATCATGTTTAGTGTATATATCTTTTTTAATTAAACTTTCTTTCACAATAGATGATATACAAGTTATTAAATCATTTGTATTTTTTTTATATTCTAATAAGCCACTAATAATTTTTATATAAGTTATTTTTTGTAGTTCATTTTTAGCCATTTGTTGATTATACAAATCTCTCATATCATTCATACTATTAATAATTGTATTTTCTTTATAACTTTCTTTAAGTAAATTATAAGATTTTTGTATATTTACAAATTTATCTAATTGTTCTATATATAAATCTCTTAAAATTTTATAACCGAAATTTTCTTCTTCTTGTTTATTCATTATTGTAAATCTAGAAAAAAATTATCCATATCATATTTTTTTTTATAAAGTATTTGATACAAATCTTTAAACATTTTGATAATAGATTGATATCTTGGTTTTTCATCAAAATTTAAACTTTTGACATATTTTAAATATACTTTAAATTCTTTTGGTAAGTTTTTACATAAAACATCTTCATTAATCTTTAATTTTTTTTCTAAAATTAATGTATTTTTTCTTTTTTTATCATTGTGTTTTATACCTTGCCATGGAAGTACACCTTCGAATAAGTAAACAAACATATAACCCAGTGATTCTAAATCATCTTTTCTAGATTGTTCAAATCCTTTATGTGCAGAAATGGAAGCAAAACGTGATGTTCCTACAAAATTATAATTGTCAACAAATTGGATATGTTTTTTATTAAATAAATACTTGTTAGAAAGACCAAAATCAATACAGTATAATTTATCATCTACTAAAAAATTATCAGGTTTAATGTCTTTATGTATAATACCTTTTGTATGAATGTAAAATATAATTTCTATACTTTTAATAGCAATACTAATTACATTTTTTAAAGACAATTTGGTATATATACTAAGTATTTTTTCTAAAGAATTCCCTAAAAAATCCATAACTAAAATTTGTTTATCTTGAAAATTTATGACATGTATATTACTTATTCCAGAAGATACAATTTTATCAATGTTTAAATGATTATATATTTTAATCTCTTTATCAAGTGATTTAATAGAATTTTTATTACTACTTGGTATTTTTATGGCTACTTTTTTATTAGAATTTTTACATTGTCCCAAATAAACATCCCCAAATGAACCACTTGATAGATATTTTACAATATGATAATTTTCAATGTCTAATCCAACAAAAGATTTGACAACCATTAAATCATTCTTGTAAAATACGTATAGAATTTAAGCGCATTTTATTAGTTTTCTATAAAATTATATGCTTTAATTTTAAAATGTTCTTCCTTGTCTACATTTGTATATTCGACATTTAAAAGATACATTAATCCTTTATTAATTTTTATTGTTATTATAACTGGTAAAACAAAAAAATGTTCAAAATCTATTAATTGAGTATATATCTGATAAATTCCATTATTATCTGTGTAAATTTTACGAAAAGTCAAATCCATATATAACTTTTTAAAATCTACTAGATTTAACTCCTTTATTAAATTGTCATTAATGTTTTTTTTAGAATACTGAAATGGTAGATTAATATTATAATCTATAAGTCCTGAAATGATATTGTTATTTTTTTTGGGGTATTTTGCATCTAATATATTCATTAATTTTTTTTTCATTTGTAAAGAATAATTAGTATTTGGATTTTGTATATCAGAAATTTGATAATAACTATTAAATGCTTTAACAGAAAAATTTTCTATTGTATTAACAAAATAAATTATTAAAAAAACTATAAAAAATATGATTAACAACTTCTTTTGCATGTTTATATAGTATATTAGCGTAAAAAAATTTTATTGTAATTAAAATAAATACATTATGCCGGTTGATTGTAATAAACCACAAAATGCTCAAGAACAACAATTATGTTCTTGTAAAAAAGCTACTGATTCAATGGCTACATTAATAAATAATTACAATAAAGATTTACAGACATATAAATCTAATATAGATAGTCGTGACAGATGGTTAAAACAATATAATGATTGGCAAAATAAAACTGGAAATTATTCTATATGGAATGAAAGATTTAATACTGTAGGAACTGTTTTATACAATAAATTAAATTGGCATACATGTAATAGTTTGGTAAATAGTGATGACGCGAATTGGCAATGTGGAAAAATGGCAAGTGATAATAGTTTATATGATCCATGGGATTTTTACGCAAAGGCAGATTATACAATGAGTGGAATTGGTCCTTGCGCTTGGAAAGGAGTAGCATGTAGTAGACGTTCTGGTAGTTTCAGAATAAATAATGATTATCAAAGTCAAAAACCAAGTTCAGATCCACTGAACTCTAATAAAGTATGGCTTAATAAAACAGCCCCTATACCTCCTGCGCCTTTACCTTCAAGTAATATCAATTGTTGTTCTATAATATTTTCAGATATTGATGTTAAAAGTGGAAATGTAAATATTCAAAATGTAAATCAAAATTGTTCTCAGAAAATTTCTACTAAATTATCACAATCTAATTCTATACAAAATACAAATTCTTCACCAAATTCTTCACAAAATGAAGATATGACCCAACAGATAATATTAGTATCAGTAGTAGTTATACTAGTATTATTAATAATGTCTAGTTTTACATTTATACTATTTAAAAGAAAATAGTTAAAATAAATCTATATCTAAATTTTCACTATCTATATCTTGATCATTATTTTCATTTTCTTGTTCGTTATCTATAATTATATCTTCTATTTCATCAATGTCTTCTATATATTTATCATCACTAACACTTTCATCTACAATTTCTTCTTTCTTTGTATAAATATAATTATATCCTGTTAATGATGTTTTATTTTTTGATATACAATTTAATTTTTGAGAGATACGATAATAAACACTATCTTTATTCTTTGTAAATTGTTTATCATCGTATATTTTATAATTTTTAAAAAATTCTAAAGATGTAATATTTTCATCAAATTCTTCAATTTGATATTTAGATACAGTATAATCTGGATCAACATCTTCAATTGTTAACATGTTCAAATATTCTAATTTTTGCTTTTCTTCTTCTTCTTTTTGTTTAACAATCATTAAATTTTTACAATAATTCATATATGTATCTCTTTGTGTTTCTAACATTGATATATTTTCTTTCTTTTTCTTAATATTGGAAATTTCTTCATCTAATTTTTCGAATAATATATTGTCAATTTTTTCAAAATCTACAAATACGCCATTACTATTTTTACTATAATTAATAGAATATCTCTTGATTAAATTAAACACGTGTTTTTTTTCGTTAGAATCAAAATTTTTAATTTTTTCAATAAGTTCTATCTTTTTGTTATTCATCTTTAATTAAAAAGATTACGTTTTAAAAACCATTTTTTTATACTAAAATACATAAACATGATTACTACTGATATAAAAATTGTTCAAAAAGAAGCTGAAAAAATGATTAAAGATGTATCAAATAATATTAACACAAATGAAGAAGAATTGTCAACAAAATACAAAACACTTTTCTCTAGTTCTCCAACTTTGTTTAAACTTATTTTAAAAAATGGAAAAAATTTTGATGAAGAAATGCTTAAAAATTTATTAAATAAAATTTCAAACATTCAAACAAATGTTTCTACACAAGAAAAAGAATCTGAACAAGTTGGTCAAATATTATTTGACAAATACATTGGCCCAGTCGTTAAAAAATAAAAAAATATTTATAATCAAAGATAAAAGTGGTTGATATATGAACTCTCAAAATCCTCAAAATAAAAAATATGGATATAATAAATTACAAATAAAACTTAATCAAATTGAAGATCAAAATAAAGATTTAATAAATAAACTAGAAATACAACAAAATGTAATTAATGAAAAACAAAATTTAATTGAAAATTTAGAAGAATCAATTAAGAATTTATCTAATAGTATACAAATGAAAGAAGAATTATTGGATCAACAATTTAAAAAAATTGTAGATTTACAAGAGAAGTTAGATATAACAATATCTTCTAAAAAGATTATTGAATCTACATTTTCTTTATATAAAGAACAAATAGAAAACGAAAATACATTTCAAAAATTAGACAATACATTGTTTAAGTTATCAGAATTAGAAGACACATATCAAATTCTTAAAAAAAAATACCAAGATAAGGGAGAATCACTTGATAAATTACAAAAATTACATGATAAAGAACACCAAGACTCATTGTTTAAATCTAAAGAAATAGAGATGCTTAATCAGATAGTTGAATCAAAAAATAAAGAAATAAAATTAGTTGCATCTGAAATTTCAAAATGTAAAGAAGAATTGTTGGTGTCTCGCAATCGAAATTATCTTTTAGAATTAGAATTAGATGAAAAAAAAATATCATTACCAAAAGTTTCTTTAAATGTTGCTAATAGTATTAATTCTAAAAGAGATAAAGTATTAAAAAAGCAATTAAGAAGTATTTAATGAATAAGTTTTAAAATTTCATTACTATTTTCTTCGCAAAAATCTTCAGGGTTAATATAAAAAATTTTGTCATTTTCAGATATGTCATGTATATTATTTATAGAATATGTTTTTTCTAGATGATATTTAATGATACTGCTAATATTTGTTACTTTATGAAATCTTCTTTGTATGATATACTGTATTTCAGTTATACTTTTATTGAAATCAGATTTATCATAAAGTAATTTGGTATTATTATAATAAAATTTTGAAATTTTTCTTAAACATTTATTCCAAAAAACAATGAATTCTTCTTTAGATTTGTTTTTTGCAGGATTTGTATCTATATATACTAATTCAACTAATTGACATATGCTATCAACTGCATCTTTAAATAATTCTTCTGTTTTAAAATATTTTTTATATTTTTTTTCTATTGTTCCTTGATTCCATTCGGTAATACTTAATAATTTTTTTTGAAAATTTATCATACTATCAGATTCCTTATATAATTTTTTGATATATAAATAATACTCTTTTGACAAACTATTTATAAATTTATCAATCTTTTCCATATATATTATATAAAATACAATTTTTTTCTAAAAATAAACTCGCTTTGCGCTTTATATATTATTTTTTTTGTATTGTTTTTTATAAAAGTAATGACATTGATACCTTTGATAATTTTATTTTTTATAACAATTATATTCTATAAGTATAATAGTCAAAAAAATAAGAAACCTAAAATTGCATTGATTATTATATGTTTAGCAGTTGGTATAGCTATATTTTACCAAAATACAAATAATGATATTTCAATTAAAAGTGCAAGCACTGATATAAAAAATCCTACCATTATAGATATAATGTCTCATTCTTTTCCAGATTCTAGTGATACAAGTATTTTATCTAGTAGTATTTAAAATTAAATAGAACTTTTTTATTGCCAATTAGATAAGTAAATGAAATATACAAATAATTTTGAAAAAATACAAAAGTATGAATTTAAAAATTATCAAAAATTTAACGGTTATTTAACTCCAAATCAATCTTTAGTTAGAAATTGGATTTCTCCAGTTACTATATATGATTCTTTATTGTTATTTTGGAAAGTCGGAACAGGTAAAACATGTGGATCAATATCTATCAGTGAAGGATTTAAGAAACAATTGTTAGATTTAGATGCAAAAGTTATCGTACTTGTTAAAAATTCAAATATAGAAAAAAATTTTAAAGATCAATTGATGTCATTATGTACTAACGAAGAATACATTACCCAAGAAGAAAAACGTATACTTAAATCTCATAATGATTTAGAAGAAGAAAAAGATATTTTAGCACTTGTGAAAAGGAGAATTAATTCAATGTATACATTTATAACTTATGGAAAATTTACTAATAGAAATAAAAGTAATATACAAGATAATTTTGATAATTGTGTTGTTATAGTTGATGAAGTTCATAATATTATAAATAATGAAAATTATTATAGTTTATTTCGGGTTTTACAATCATCTTATAATACAAGACTTATTCTTTTAACAGCTACACCAATATTTAATGACATTAAAGAAATTGCAGAATTGTCAAATTTACTAAATGTAAATAACAAAGAGAATATTTTACCTATTAAAAATGATTTACTTTTAGAAAATTATGTTATTAAAAGAGATTCTGTTTATTTTTCAACTGATAAATTAGAAAATTTTTTACAAAAATCAATGAAAGGTAAAGTTAGTTATTTAGAAGTTAGTTCTAAAAAAGATTTTCCATTGGTATTTGAAATTGGTGCACCTATTATTCCTGATAATGATCAATCTGTCAAAGTAGTTTATTGTCAAATGTCAGAATATCAGTATAATCTTTATAAAATAGCTATTCGATTAGATACAGAAACAAATAATGAAAATGAAGAAGATACTAGAGGTTTATACAAAATGAGCAGTTCAGCTGCCACAATTGTTTACCCTAATAATGCAATAGAAAAAGAATCTTTAATGGAAATAGAAAATAAAAGTAATATTTTTAGATCTGATAAAATTCAAAAATATTCTTGTAAATTGAAACAATTGTTATTAAATGTAGACAAATCAGATGGTAAAATATTTATATATTCTAATTATGTTAATAATGCTGGAACAGAATTAGTACAATATTTATTATTGGAAAATGGCTATGTTCAATATGGTAACACAATATCTAATTCTAAAGGTTCTTTTGTACTATATAATAACAATATTTCTATAGAAAAAAGAGAAAGAATAAAAAAAATTTTCAATAGTCCTGAAAATGTAAATGGTGAAATTATAAAAATTCTAATAGGCTCACCTGCTATATCTGAAGGTATTACATTAAAAGCTGTTAGGCAAGTGCATATTTTAGAACCTTCTTGGAATTTGAGTCGAATAGAACAAATTGTTGGAAGAGCTGTTAGAAAAGGATCTCACTCTTTATTACCTGTAACAAAAAGAAATGTTAAAGTTTTCAAATATGTTTCTATTTATCCAGACGATACCCAAACTTTTTTTATAGATAAAGAAAAATATATTTTATCATATAATAAAGAAGTAGCTGCAACTCCTATTTATAATCTATTAAAAAATAGTTTGTCTATTGAATCTATTATAGAAAATTCAAAAAATGATACAGTGGATAAAAGTACATATATATTAAATATATCAACATTTGAAAAAGAAAATATCAAAATTGTTACTAATATTATATTAGATTTGTTTAAAAAATGGTATATTTATTCTATTAATCAAATAATAGATGTAGTAAAAAATATAGAAGAACAAATTATTCATTATTGTTTAGAATATTTAATTACTAATAAAATTAATATTATAGGTATGAATGAAAAAGAAGGACATATCTATTTTATCAATAATAAAGAATATGTCCAATTCAAATCATTAGACGACATTGATTTATTTGATTTTACAATTAAAGAAAATTTAAACAAAATAACAAATGACAAAGTAAAAGAAGTTAAGTTAGATAAAAAATCAATTGTAGAATTGGACTTGAATAATTTATCAGAAAATATATATGGTACTTATAAAAACAGAAGTGGTATAGTAGATAATAAATTTAGAATTATAGATCTAAGAAAAACAAATTCTGAATTCGAAAATGATGACAAAAGAAAAGTTATAACAGGAGTAGCCGCTACCAGTTTAGATAAATCTAAATTAATCTCCATTATAACATATTTTGGTTTAAACAAGAAAAACTCTTCGGAATTACCTTCCAAAGAGTTAATCAATATTATTAAAAATTATATAACAGAAAATAATCTTATATTAAATTAAAATACAAATGTTAAGTTGGTTAATTTTTATTATACATTTACTAATAGTAATTTTTACTCTAAGTATTCCTTTTATAAATTTCGAAAATTCTAATGTTCAATATAAAAGTGTACTTTTTTTACATATTATTTGGTGTTTAACTTTATTAATACATTGGTATTTTAACAATGATACATGTGGTCTTTCATGGCTAGAACAATTGATTACAAAAAAGGACATGTCTAAAGGGTTTATTTATAATATTATTTCTCCAGTTTACAAGATAACATCTAATGAAATAAAAATAATAACTATTATTTTAATGTTTATATCTATTTACAAAATTCAAAAATGAACAAAGTTCATTTTCATTTGTAATTTTCAAAACCAAAACTAAATGGATACTCCAGAAATATTTTTTCAAAAATTTTTAAATTTAAAGTTTCATATAATGAATGATTATACTAAAGAATATTTAGAAAAAACTCAAGAAAATTTTAAAGAATACAAGTCTGTGTATGGAATACTAGATCAACATAATCATTTCAACGTAATTTCAACAAAATATAATTATACTTTTTCAAATAAAAATAGCAATTCTAATAAATTAAAAAACATATTAGAAAACCAAAAAAAACTTTATGTGTTTATAACAAAGTATTTGCAACAATAGTAATTTGTTTTGAAATATCTCTTTGAGATTCTAATCTTTGTTTATTTTCATAATGAACTCGTAATTCTTCATTTATAATTGCGATTTGATTATTCAACAAATTAATTGTTGCATCCTTGTCACTTATTGCATCTTTTAAAAACTTAAAATGCTTTGTATGAATATAACCTAAATCTTCAGAACTTATTGCTTCATGACAGACTTGGCATTTTTGATTTTCTAAAAAATTTTTATCAATAAGTTGTTTAGTATTCTGCATATGAGAATTTCCTATACATTTAATATGGTAAACATGACCACAAGATGCCAATACCAACATATTTAATGAATCATTATTACCACAAATAGAACAAGATAATTTATTTATTTCATCTGTTTTATTAGAGGCACTATTAGTCATAATAGACGAATGTCCTGTACTCCTAACCCCATCACTTAGAATAGAATCTACATCAACATGTCTGACATATGGATCATTTTGGTCTTGAATTCCAAAATTATCAATTTTTAAAGACTGACGTCTTTCTTTTCTTCTATTATGTAAAAAAGTATTCATTTGTTGTAATTAATAAAATATAATATACAAATTCAATTTTTTTTAGAAAATCTTTATAGATTAGTAGACATTACTAGTTAGCAAAATTCCACAATATTCTTGAGGATTTTTCGCATAGTCTGTATATTGATAAACATTACATTTTATAGCAGAATGTATTAAAATTTTAAAAATTTTAACAAATGAATCACCATGACCAATAATTGGTTTTTTTGTTATTTTATCATAATTACATAAATGACTTAGTTCATGTAATAAAACGTACATTAATAAGTCTAAATCGTATAATTTTTGATTTGAATCTCTTGTTTTTAAACAAACATTAATTTCTTCTTTATTTACTGTATAAGTTGTTAATCTATTGTTATAAGCTGCTTCTGATAAAATACTATATTTATTTTTACATTTATCTATAAGTATAGGTACAAAATAATAATAATCTTTATCAGCCATATAAAATCCATGAAGATAATCTAAAAGTATATTAATTCTTTCATCTAAAAGAGCTAGAGTATCTGCTGAATTTTTATTACCGTTTTTAACAAAATACCATTTATTATTAACACTAGACATTGTATAAGTATATTCAGTATTAAAATATATTATACATATTAAAAGTATAACTATAAAAAGTACAAATACAATCTTGTACATTTTACATATATAAACAAAATTACTTTTCACAAATTGGACATTTTGTAACTTTGATACCTAAAATAGAAAGTCCTTTGGTTTGTAAAAATTGCCTATATTGAGTTTCATTTTTTATATCATTTTGCGTCTTGATAGTATTGTTTAATTCAACACTAGAAACATAAGAAGTTATATCTCTTGCTATTTGAGTATACTGCATATTATAGTAATAGATAATAAAAAAAAATTGTTAAATTGCTTCTATTAAATATTCATTACTAAAATAATATCTATATTTTATATCATTAATATAGTCATATACTTTTAATAATATCTTTTTTTTAGCTATGTCATAAGGTCTTATTAAATTTTGACAATCAGAAAACGAAAAAAACCCAATATTTTGAACTTCTTCTATTTGATTTAAATTTGAAATGTCTACTTTTGGTTGTAAAGAATTATTATTAAGTCTTGCTAAATAATAAACATGTCTATATTTTATACCATTTGTTCCAATAAAATTTTCTTCAAAAGGAGTATCATTAAGTATAGTGTATTGTGAAAAAGAATACCCTGTTTCTTCAAAAAATTCTCGTTTAGCACATTCCAAATTTGATTCTTTTATATTTCGTCTACCTTTTGGAAATCCAAATTCTTGAAAATTATATAATTTATCAGATACAGAAATATACATATCAATATTTACATTATTAAATTTTCTTTTAGCTTTATCATATTCATTTTTATAATATTTATTATTATGATTAATCCATAATTTATCCCATAATTCATCAAAATTACAAGTTTGTAATCTATATTTTTCCTCATTTGTCATTTCATTAAATAAAATCAAAATACTTTGATAGTTATTATATTTACCTCTCATAAAATCGATAAACCCCATTGTATCTTTTCTTTGTATCATAAGAAATTTTACAATGGGGTAATCTGTAGTAGGAGTTGTTATTTTTTGTAAAAAATTATCTAAAACAAAATCATCTTTTTTTTCATATACCCATCTGTAACAAATAATTCCAAAACTAGTAACTGGTTCGTAACACTCTTTAAATACATGACCTTTATAACCGCAATTAGCACAAATAATATTTTTAGACATTCGATAGTTTATTCATTTATATTAATTTATATCTTTAAATATTTTTTGTAGATTTTCTACCTGTTTTTTTAGGTTCTTTTTTAGAACTAGAAATGTTATTGTCATTTATAGTCAAGTCTGAAAAATCTACAATATCTGGTTGGACTTCTTCATCAGCCCACATTTGTTTAGATTCTTCTTTTATACTTACTTGTCCATTTTCAATGTCTACATTATTTTCGGTAACATTTTCAATATTATTTTCACTTCTTTCTTCTCTTTCGTCTTGTTCTTCATTTTCTTCACCTTCGGTGTCACTGTCAATCATTGCATATGAAGTAATATTTTTACTATTATTATAAACTTTTCCTTGAATCAATTTCCATTTGGCAGAAATTTTAGTAGTAATAGTTAAATATACTAATTCTAATACTCCAGTTAAATGACTACCTTTTGAAATTACAGATTCAAAATTATCTTCTGATATATCTAATTGATTTTTTTTACTATCAAAAATCATTATAGAAGAAGGTGGTTTTTTATATGCCAAAAATCTACCAGTGAATTCATCTCCTTGTCTTTCTCTATCTAATTTTACTTTAATTCTAGAAGGATAGTCTAATACATTTCCTTCTTTATCTACAGGTACTTTGACAATTGGTGCATAAAAGGCGTCTTCTATTACTTCCATGCTAACTTTTTGTTTACCAAGCCATTCTTTAGAATGGGACATAATTTGTTCTTTAATAAGTTTATCAATACTCTTCATTTTTATATGAAAATTTTTAAGATCTTCATTTGTATTTTCACCAGAAAAAGTCATTTCAATCTCAAAAGAATCGTCTTTATTATCAACAGCATCTTTTTTTCTCCAACGTTTTATACCATTTGGAGTATACATTTTAGGAGTTTGAATAACTAATTTGCCGCCATCATAATTAACAAAAATCATTTTTCTTCCATGATTATCAACTTTAACATCACTGAATGTAAGTTTTGAAATATCAAGATCTGTTCCTTTAATAACTGGCATTTTATAACTCTGTAAAAAATATACTAAAAGTAATAAAATCAATTTTTTTTCTAACAAGAATTAATTTAAAGTTAAAAAGTTACAATATAAATGTATCAATGTAATTCTAAATTAGATTTGTTACTAGATAATCTATCTGAATTTTATCAAAATAAAAAATACATTTTATATATAAAAAACATAATTGAACAAAATACAAATATTAGTCTTAGAATTTTAGACTGGTTTATTACTAACTATGCTAAAAAATTTTACACAGTAATAACTACAGACAATAATGAAGAAATAAATGTATATATTCATTATAGACTAATGTTAAAGTCTTTTAGTAAAAAAGCATTTGATCCATTTTGTAGAAAAAATAAAATTATACTTTATTATAATGATACAGAATTTATAGAAACTAGTTGTGGTCAATTATGCTTTTTTAAATGGTGTTTCCAATATAATATTTTAGATTATGTTGAAAAACATTTTAAAGAAATAGAATATGATATGAAAAATTCTTTAAAACAAAAAAAACTAAATGATAATTATAAAAAAAGATCATCTTCAAGTTATACATATACATTTAAAGGTACACTTAGTACTAATTGTACATTAACCTTTTAAATTTGAATTAATTTATAATTTTCCTTTAAACTATTCAAGATTTTAGTAATAGTTACAGTTGAAATATTAAATATTTGACTATAATCTTTAATAGATATTTCTGTACCAATAAGATTTAAAATATAATATAAACATCCAGCTCCAAGACTAATTGGACTTTTATTTAATAAAAAGCAGTTATTATCTTTTTCAATTTGTTGTACCAAATCTTTTACTTTATCAACAATAAATTCTTCTACTAATATATTATTTTTTTCTAAATAATACAAAATATACTCAATTGGTGTTTTGTTTTTTAAAATATTGTTTTTATATTCTAATAAAGGAGTAAATTCTTCTCTTATTAAACTTAATATCAAATCGTCAGATTTAACAATGTGTTTAGGTTGTACTTTACTTAATCTAGATAATTCTTTATAACAGTACTTTTTATCTGAAATATAGTAAATAAGCATAATCACTAATGCTTTTTTAATCTTATTTCTTTTCTGTCCTTCTTTTTTACTTATTTCCCAAAAACAATAACTAACCTTATCTATTAAATTTATATTATCACAGATATCTATATTTAGTTCATTGCATATTATTTTTATACTCTTACATACTCTATTATATAAAAGTGTTTCTTTTGTAAACATTTCCATTTTGAATTTAATTTATAAAGTTTTAAATTTACTTTTTTTGTTGCGTATTTTAATGGAAAATATCTTGGTATTGGGATACTATTTTAAAAATAATTGGGGAGATGATGCTTTTCAATACGTCTTTCAAAATTATATTTTAAAAAATTACAATATAGATTTTTGTGATACAAATGTAGAGAGTCTTTATAAGTTAATAAATGTAAACTATAAATGTATTATTATAGGTGGTGGAGATATTGTCAATGATTACTTTCTAAATAAAGAAATTTTAGAAACTATTAATAGTTTATATAAAAATATTCCTATTTATTTTACAAGTATAGGTATTACTTATGAATCCAGTATTCCTAAATTAGATATAGGAGATTACTTTTACACTAGAAGTACTAAAGATAAATTAATACTTAGTCAACGGTATAATACTAAATATATACAATATATTCCAGATATTGTCTTTTTTTTACATGACAAAATATCATTTCAAAAAAATTTACAAACTATTAAAAATATAGGTATAATTTTACCAGGGCCTTTATTCAGTTTAGACAACTTATATTTGACAACACAAATTGTACAATTGATCAATCAACTTACTTCTAAATATATTATTCATCTAATTGCATTTGATACAAGTAATAAAATCGATAATAGCGATATACCATTGTTAAACTGGTTAAAAAGTAATAGTAATATCAAACCTGCGAATAATATTTATTATTATGTAAACAACCAAATTAACAAGATTGAAAAAATGATAAATTACTATAATACACTAGATTTAATTATTGGTGGAAGATATCATTCTATTATTTTAAGTTTACTTACTAATACTCCATTTATAGCTTTAGAATGTAGTCAAAAAATAAAAAATTTAATGTATGATATTCCATTGTTATCTAGTTATTTCATTCCTGTTACCAGTACAAACTTTAATATAAATATGATAAAAGGAAGTATTGATAGTATATTCTTAAATTACAATAAAATTAATGATTATATAAAAGATTACAATTATAAATTTAAAAATATACTAGATCAATTTTTACTAGATTTTTCTAACAAATTGACAAATTTACCAAAAAGAAATACATCTCCTATTTATCTTAATAATTCTACAAAATGGAAAATATTACAATCAGTATTTACTAACGTTTTATTAAAATTACAAAGAACTGTGTCTATGTCAGATTTGGATAATTTGGCTAATGGTAAACCTTTAAGTTATTTTTTACCAAAGTTTTCAAATACAGACACTATTAATGCTTTGAAAAAGATTATAACAGAAGAAATTCTTTGGATTATAACTGGTGATCCTTCTGGTCCTTATTATTATGGTCTATATGATAATATATTTAATAATTCTTTAAATTTTAGAGAACAAATAGAATGGATTATATCAGATTATTATACCTATTTTTACATTAGACCAATTAGTTCAAAAATGCCTATTGAAATTATTAATAAAAATTTTCAAGGAATTCATAGAAGTGGTTGGCAAAAAGTTGTTGAAGAAATTATGGAAAAGGCTGTCAAACAAACAGAAAAAATTATAATTGACACATACGTTGATAAAACATTTCATTGGAATAAAGCATTTTATTCTTCTAAAAATATTATACCTTATACTGATAAATGGATTGGGTTTATTCATCATACATTTTCAGATTACAATAACAATTATAATTGTACAGAACTGTTTAAAGATTCTCTATTTATAAAAAGTTTAAGATATTGCAAATGTTTAATAGTTATGACTGAATATCTTAAAAAAGATATAGTTATAGAATTAGAAAAATTAAACTACAACAACATTCCAGTATATGTTTTAATACACCCAACAGAATTTGTAGAATCTACTTCTTTATTTAATTTTGATTCTTTTCAGAGTAATTCAAAAAGACAACTTGTCCAAATTGGTAATTGGTTAAGAAATGTTTTTGGTATTTACAAAGTTGTTTTACCACAAAAACAAACATCAGTTGTTTATTCCAAAAGCATTCTTAAAAATAAAAATAGTGATAATTATCATTTGCCAAAAAATTTCATGCAAAATTTATTAACATTCTTTACATCTTATGGTACAATAGAAGGAGGTGGTGGAAATGGTTGTGCTGGTGGAGAAATTATATGTAGAACAGATTTAAGCAATATGCATTTAAAGGGTTTATATGAAGAAATACAAAGAATAGAAGATTCAGTTCAAATTATAGATTACTTAGAAAATAATGATTATGACTTATTATTAACTAAAAATATAGTATTTATCGATTTAGTAGATGCTTCTGCTTGTAATACATTAATGGAATGTATTGTAAGAAATACCCCAATTATTGTTAACAAAATAGCACCAGTTGTAGAAATATTAGGAGAAGACTATCCGCTTTATTATGACAACCAAAATTATCATACTGTAACAGAATTATTAAAAGATGTTCAATTAATTAACCAAGCTTGGTTATATTTAAAAACATTACCTAAAAAGGAAATGAATTTAGACACATTTATAACTAAATTTTTAGAAATTGTTTGGAAATGTTAATTTTTTACATTACGATAATTTAATTTTATACTTTTTAATAATTTCTAATATACTTGTAAAAGTATATGGTTTAAATATAAAATCATTCATGCCTGCTTGAATGCATTTTTCTTTCATACCTTCCATAGCATTGGCTGTAATAGTTATAATTGGACATTTAATACATAATTCTCTTAATTTTTTTGAACATTCAATACCATTCATTTTAGGCATGTGTAAGTCCATGAAAATAATAACTGGATCTATATTATTTATTTTATTAATACATTCAATTCCATTTTCATAAATAACTATTTCATTAACAACTCCAATTTTTTCTAAATATTTTTTCAACACAATCTGATTTGGTTTATTATCCTCTACAATAACCAAACATGTTTCTTTATTTATAGAAAGATGATTAACGACTTCTATTTTTTCATCACCAGTTTTTAAATATGGAAATTTAATTGTTATTAAAGTTCCTTTATCAAGTTCAGAATCCATAATGATAGTTCCATTAAGTAAATTAATTAATTTTAAACATATAGCTAACCCTAATCCTGTTCCTCCAAATTGTTTGGTAGTTGTAGAATCAGCTTGGGAAAATGGTTTAAATAACTTTTTTTGATTTTCTTCTGATATTCCTATACCTGTATCTTTTATTGTAACAATTAATTTATCTGTATTTATCTCAAATTTTACTTCAACATATCCTTCATTTGTAAATTTTATAGCATTATTAATGATATTTTGAATAATTTGTTGAAATTTAACTTTATCAGTACGTATAAATTTGGGAACATCTTTGATAATTATATTAAATGATATCTTTTTTTTTTCAACTATTGGATTATATATGTATTTTAAATTGTTTATAAAATCTTCTATATTAAATTCAACAATTGAAACTTCTTCTTTTCCAGCGTCAATTTTTGACAAATTTAAAATATTATTTATCAGAGACAAAAGAATACCACAACTATCTATAATTAAATTATTATATTCTATTTGTTCTTCTGATAATTGTGTTGTTGTCAATAAAGTTCCCATACCCATTATGGCATTAATAGGTGTTCTTATTTCATGACTCATATTTGCTAAAAAGATACTCTTTGATTTAAATGCTTCTTCTGCTAAAATAGTAGCTTCTTTTAATTCTTTTTCTATTCTGACATTTTCTGTTATATCTTGAGAAATACCTATAATACATTCTTGATTATTATCTAATGTATATTTTCCACTAGATTTAACATACTTTACCATTTTATTTTTTAATTGAATTTTATGAACTAATTCGAATGAATTTTTATATTCCAAACAGTTTTTAATTTTTAATGTAAAATTATTAATATCATCTTTGTGTATAAAATTTAAAAAATTAAGATAATCAATTACTTCTGTTGTGTTAAAATTTATATATATAATTTCTTTATCCCAATTGTATATATTCTTTAATCCATCTGTAAAATATAAATAATTTGAAGTTTTATCTAATTTCCAACATCCAAAATTAGCTAATTTTTCAGAAGAATCATTTAACATTTTAGATCTAAGTAAAGCATTTTGTTTTTTATAAGTTTCTGTTACATTATGTACTATACATATTAATTTATTATCATATACATATCCTTGCCATTCAAATATCAAAATTTTTCCACTTTTAGAAATATATCTATTTTGGCATTTTTCAATTGGTTTTAATTCTGTAATTATTTCTTGATAATCTTTTAATGTATTTTGCACATCTTCTGGGTGTAAAAAGGTAAAAAATGGTTTAGAGTATAATTCTTCTTCACTATATTCTAGACAATTTACAAAAGCATCATTCGCTTTTGTAATATAACCATCTACGGATATAATACAATACATTGTTTCACTTAATTCAAAAAATTTACTATATTCTATTAATTCAACTTTCTGATTTTGAAAATTTATTTCAGATAACAAAGCTAAAAGGTATTGTTTTTTATATATTTTAATAATATCAATAGTGATTTCAATATAAATATTTTTTTGATCCTTTGAAATTAAATATATAGGTCTTTTTTTACCCATAATTCTAGACCTCATATTTTTATCAAATGGTGAATTATTAACGTAATCATCGTGTCTTTTATGAATACTTATTGGTAAAAATATATTCACAGACTTTCCTTTTAATTCTTTTTGTGTATAACCAGTTAAATTAAAAGTATTTAAATTGCATGCTTGTATTATTCCATTTTTATCTAATATAATAGATGTTGTCGTGTTTAATTTTAAATTTTCAACATATTTATCTAATAAATTGTTATATACCCATCTAATCATTTGTTTTTATATATCAAGTTTTTATTTTAAAATTAATATAACATTTCTATTTTTGGATAAATAATTTTATTTACGGATCCGTTATTAATATAACGAACTCGAATTAAAGTATTTGGTGGAACATAAGATCCTCCTATAATATGTCCGCCAAAAGTATATTCTTTTGGATATCCAAATATAAAATTATCTATAACTTTAACAGTCATGAAAACATAAGTTGGGGAATAAAATAAAAATACAGATGAAGTCATATTTTCAGTAGTAATAGTATTATTTTCTAAATTTATACCTATTACTCTTCCTAAATTATCTGTATTAACACCATCTCCTATAGATACATAAAATCCTAATTCAATATTGTCCATAACAGTACTAGAAACACTCACAACATTAGTGGGACTAGTTATAGAATTAGTAATAATTCCAATAATAGTATTTGGTCCAACTTCTAAATTCATTATATCTTCTAAATGATCATTTGTTGTTACAAATTTAATAATAAAAACAGAAATACCATACGGATAAGAATAATCATGTACTGATTCTCCTGGTTCACATTCTATTTTATAAGAAATTGCTTGATAATGACTTCCAGTACTTATAGATTCCTCTTGTATTTTAGGCCTAGTATTTATTATTCTTTTTATTTCCTCTGGATTTCCACTAGTTTGATGTGTATTATTGTTAAAACATTGCCCATTATAAACATTTTGACAAGATTTCCAACCATATACGTATTGTCCTTCTGTATCACAATAAACTTTCCAATAAATAATATCTGGTGATATTAAATCTGTAATAATTTGAATTTTTTGAATTCGCAAATTATCAATAGCATGTGTATTATTATTGAAACAATAATTGGGAGTACCATCTACTGTATCAATATAACCTGTTACCCATGTATTTTCAGTATTGCAGAAAACATTCCATCTAGTTACTGAAGTGGTCATTTTATAATATATATCTTTATTTATTTATTATAAATTAAACTAAAATAAATCTTAAATTTGAATTGTTATTTAAAAATCTTCTATTAATGTTATACTTGCCTGAACATCACTACCAGCTGTACTTAATGCTGTAATAATAATAACATCATCTTTAAAAATTGTAGTTTCTTTTCCAATTAAATCAACAACTTGACTATCTAATTTTGCAAGATAATAAGTTGCTAAAATATTTCCACCAGTATAAGTCGTAGAAGTTGTATCTGATAAAGTCAAAGATGAAAATTCATCTACATATTGCCAATTTGTAAAATTACTAGTTGTATTACCAGATAAAGTAGTTGGATTTCTAATAACTTTAAAAGTCATTGCTTTAGTACCATCGCATGACATTGACAAACCTCTAATAAATACTTCACTTGTATTAAAAAATCCTGATATTTCACTTCTATTTCTGACAGCTAAAATAACAGTATCTGTATTTGCTGATATAGTTTTGGAAGAAAGAACATTATATAAAGGATTTTTAAAAATATAATTTTGACTAGTAGCTGCAAAACTACCAGATACAGTTATAGTTTTTGCAGTTGTACTTCCTTCTGATGTCAAACCTTGTTGGATATACATGTTTGGATTTGTTAAAGATGGTGCAGTTTGAGTATTTGCAAATTTTAATACATGAACTGTTTCATAATTAGAAGTTGTAGGATTATAAATTTTAAAATATATATTACTACTACCATACCATGCGTATTCTATACTATACATATTTCTCATAAGAGGATCTAAATTAGTAATCATACTGCTATTACCATTCCAATCTAATCTATTAATAAAAGTTGTCGTTAAAGCTACTCCAGCTTTTTTCTGAGCAAATGTACCAGCTGAAACTCCACCACCAGCTGAATAACTATAAGTTCCTGTTCTTGGTCCAACTTTTGTTGCTGTAAAAATAACTACATTAGCTACAGAGTAGACTGACCATGTATTTCCATAATTTGCTCTAGCAATTTGAAAAGCAGTAAAAGACGTATTTCCACCAGCTGTTATTAAAGATGCATTATAAGCAACTCCATTTAATGTAATAACAGCTGTTCTTGTAGAATTTTCAGCAGTTGTTACAGTAAATGTTCTAACTTCTGCTAATCCACTATTTGAATATCTAATTCCAAAATTCGTTCCGTTATAACAAAAACAAAGTTCATTACCTATATTTCCTAAACCTGAAAATTGTAATAAATTTGCAATAGGTGTTGCAAATATTGTATTAAATTTTGTTGTTATACTATGACCTGGTCTATATTTGCAAACTTTATTAGTTTTTAATATAGCATTACTACCATTTGTACTTGTTATATTAACATTTAATTCAATACCATTTGTATTTCCACTAATAGTTCCTCCATTTTCTAAAAAACTATCATACATTTGACTATGTATAATATTATATAAAGCATAAGTTTGTAAAATAGGGTTATAATTTGAAACTTTTTGTTCACCAAATTCAGTATATTCGCCTGTATTAACTGTTAATCTACCATTTATATCAAAATCTCCTAATGAATCTAATATATCTACTATTGTTGTTGCAGAAGAATTAATACTATGCCCATTATTATTTGGGCATACAGTTGGTAATGTTTGGGACCATGTATAAAAATAATTACTTTCAGTTATACAATAAATTCTATATTTGTTAATAGAAGGCATTCTTAAGATAATGTAATAATTTATTTTTTAATTTTAATTGTATTCAAATTTAATAGCATTATGTATAACTCCATAAGAACTTTGTGTAGAAAGTTGTGATTGATATTCTATAATAGTTGGTGTTGTAGGAATATTTGTTAAATTAGATGTAGTTATTAATTGTAAATTTTCATTAGTCATATTTGTAATTTCTGTTATGACTAATTGGTTGTTTACATCCCATAATCTAACAGAATATGAAAAAATATCACTTGTATTTTTAAAAGAACTAAATCCAAAAGTTGTCCAAGGACCAACAGCTAAAGAACCTCTATAATGAAAAGAAGTTACTACTCTATAAGAAGACTCTAATGTTCTAACTCCAAATGGAATATTAAAATTTTCAGTAAAAGCACTTGCATTAGGTACCCATTTTAATCCGTTTGTTTGATTAGGATCAACGTAAATTAACTGCCCAGTTGTTCCTATCGGTAATCTGTTAGTAGTTGTTCCATCATTTGTAAATAAATCTCCTTTTGCATCTGTTGGATTATATGTTGTTACAATACTTGAAGTATTTATAGATTTAAACTTATTATCAATAGAATCAACATAAAATTTTAAACCATTAGTTGTAACTGGTTGTCCAGATGTAGGTAATTGATAAGTTGTTGCAAATAAATTTCCATTAACTTGTAATAAATTATCAGGATTTGTTACACCAATTCCAACATTTCCAGCTGTTATAAAAATATTACCTAAAGTATGACTATTAAAAGGTGCTATTATACTATTTAATACTGATAAATTACTTATAGTACTATTAAGAATACTTAAATTATTACCCGTGATTAAAGTTACAGAACGAAGAGTGCCTACAGTTTGAGCAAGAATACTTAAATTACTACCAGTTATAAGAGTATTTGCACGAAAAGTACCAACAGTTTGATTAAGAATACTTAAATTACTACCTGTAATAAGTGTATTAGAAACTAAATTAGTTGTAGTTATATTTGTAATTGCTGCATTTCCACTAGAAATTGTTCCATCAACTGCTAAGGTACTATTTGGTGTCATTGTTCCTATACCAACATTTCCTAAAGCATAATAAATATTTGTTGTTAATAATTGATTTGACCATTGGCTACTACCCATTACTAAAGAACCATTTTGTCTATAATTACCAGAAATATTTATATCTCCTGTTATATCTAATTTATAACTAGGATTTGTAATACCAATTCCTACATTTCCCCCAGTTAGATATATACTCCCTATTGTATGACTGTTAAAAGGAGCTACGATACTAGCTAAAACTGATAAGTTAGTTACAGTTTCTGAAAATATATTTAAAGTATTTGTAGAAATATTTGTAAAAACAACATTGGGAATTGTACTTGTAGATGCTAAAAGTGTTGTACTAGAAACATTTGTAAAAACAACATTAGAGACTCCAGTTAAAGAACTTGTAGAAACATTTGTAAAAACAGCATTGGGGATTGTACTTGTAGATGCTGAAAGTGTTGTACTAGAAATATTTGTAAAAACAACATTGGGAATTGTACTTGTAGATGCTGAAAGTGTGGTACTAGAAATATTTGTAAAAACAACATTTGGTATTGTACTAGTAGATGCTGAAAGTGTGGTACTAGAAACATTTGTAAAAACAGCATTTGGAATTGTACTTGTAGATGCTGAAAGTGCTGTACTAGAAACATTTGTAAAAACAGCATTTGGAATTGTACTTGTAGATGCTGAAAGTGCTGTACTAGAAACATTTGTAAAAACGGCATTAGCGACTCCGGTTAAAGAACTTGTAGAAATATTTGTAAAAACAGCATTAGATGAAGATATATTATTACTTAATAAATTACTAACTGTTTGATTTAGAATACTTAAATTGCTACCTGTAATTAAAGTTACTGAACGAAGAGTGCCAACTGTATGATTCAAAGTACTTAAATTACTACCTGTAATTAAAGTTACTGAACGAAGAGTACCCACTGTATGATTCAAAGTACTTAGATTACTACCAGTTATAAGAGTTACAGCTCTAAGAGTACCCACAGTTTGAGCTAATACACTTAAATTACTACCAGTTATAAGAGTTACACCTCGAAGAGTACCTACAGTTTGAGATAATATACTTAAATTATTACCTGTAATAAGTGTATTTGAATATATTGTACCTGATGTAATTGATGTAATTGAAGCATTACCCGTTGAAATTATCCCATCAACTGCCAAAGTACTATTAGGACTTGTTGTTCCTATTCCAACATTACCTAAAGTATAATAAATATTATTTGTTGACGGTTGATTAATCCATTGACTGGTACCACTTGTACTTCCTAATAAATTAATAATTGTCCCATTTTGTCTATAATTTCCTAATAAATTTAAATCTCCTGAAATATCCAATGTATAATTGGGAGATGTTACATTAATCCCCACGTTTCCATTATCGGTATAAATATTAGAAATAGTATTAAATAAATTCATAGAATTAATACCTCCAGATACACTTATTCCTCCATTAACAATTAAAGCTCCAGTTGTTGAATTTATAGGTTCTGTACTATCTAAAATTTCTACAATACCTCCCAATTTAGAATTTTTTCCAATACTTATACCACCAAGTATAGTTGCAGCGTTTCCTTGTGTTAAAGACAAGGAAGTTTCTGTATTATATATAGTTAATCCACCGTATAACATTAAAGATGCTGTTGAAAAATTAGAAGGAGTAGTATCAAGAATTTCTATTGGATTTTCATAACTATCAGCATCGTATGGATTCATTGAAATCTTTTTATTTATATTATATTATATATATTATTAGTATAAAAAGATAAAATTTTTAATGCTTATTTACATTCCGGAAATAAATGAATTAATTTTAAACTATTCAAATATGCAAACATGTAGAAAAATACTCAACTTATCAAAAATATTTAGATATAATAAAAGAATTTGGAGAAAATACATATATAAAAAATGTATTTTTTATATAAAAACTCCAATAGATAATAATTTGGTGAAAAAAATATGGTATCAATATCAACCAGATATAAATGAACAATCTTTGCATTATTTATCATCTACTGGAAATACTCAAATATTAGAACATATTTATTTTTATTTACCTGAAAAATTTGATAATGGTCATTTATTAGAGTATTCTGTACAAAATGGTCATTTAATAACTACAAAATGGTTATACAATAATTATATTAATTCTGATAAAAGGAAAACTGAACAAATAAAAAAAGTACTTCTTAAAGCTGCTTATTATGGTAGATTAGATATATTACAGTGGTTTAATTTTCAAACAAAAGAAATTTTATCAATTGATATTATGTCAATGGCTGCTAAAAATGGTCATTTAGATGTAGTTATTTGGATGCATGATTTTAAAAATTATTGTTCTTTAAAAAGTATCCAGTATGCTTCAGAAAATGGATTTTTAGAAGTAGTCAAATGGATTTATTATAATTGTCATTTGGGAAAAAATTATATAACAGAAGCCATGGAAGCAGCCGCTATAAACGGGCATTTTGGTATATTAGATTGGTTAGTTAATGTTTCTGGTCAAAGCTGGACTCCAGAACGTAACTATTTAGTACAATATTTATATCGTCGCGAATTAGACAAAGCTGGTTTTTAAATTGGTTTATTAGAATATTTTATTAATTTAACATTTTGACAAGTTTTTTTACATTGTGGAACCCATGTATTACATGCCCATTTAGCAGCTCCTGCTTCTTTAGACCACCATACATTAACAAATCCTTTATTGTCACATGACCAATAATACATTTTAATATTATTAATATTTATAATTTCTTTAATCAAATTATCACTTGGAAAATCTATCATAATAATTCCAATCTTTTCTGTTTTCATATCTTTTAATGGTCTAATTGTTAAATGAAATAAATTATTTATACCTGTAAAAAATAAAGAACATAAATTGCCAGCACAGTTATTTTTAGTAAAATATCTATATTTTTCATCAGAATTTGTTAAAGCTATAATACCTGTAAATAATTGAGGATCACCATTATTTGGTGAACTTTTGCCACTTGCTATAAAATATGGAGCAATCAAGCCTACAGGAGATGAAGCTGATAAGTAATTAATATATAATTTGTTACCATCTCCATTTTTAATAGTCTTATCTAAATGTGCTTTTATTTTACTCCATTTATTTTGCACATCCCAATTAGTATTTATAGAATAATCATTTTGAATGCTACAATAATTTTTCAATATTCCATAAATTTCTTGATTTAATGTAAAATTTTGTAATACAAGAATTTTTTTACGTATTTCTTTTAATGTTGGATTTTGATTATAATTACTATTTTGATAAAAATAATTTTTATACTGATTCCAGTATCTTTTCCATATATTTTTAAATTCTGAATTATCACAAGAATCACCCTCTTGTTGTACATTCATCAGAACAGTTTCACTACTACTATCGTTTAAAAAACTAACAACTGTATCTAATACTGTTTTAAAATTCATCCCTAAATTAACAATTCCATGATAAATTATAAAATCATTATTACAAGGTTTGCATCTTATATCTAAAACCCTAATACCACTATCTAATTGTTGTCTTAAAGAACTAACTTGAGTTTTTGCAGAAATATTACTATTATCTACTGTGTAAGTCATTGTGTCATGAGTACCTGGTAAAGACATTTGATTAATTTTTATATTGTCATCAACAAACATCATCCATTTTTTTGTATTTTCAGTAACAGTTAAGTTATTATTAAAATTATATCCAGACATTTAAATTTGGACAATAAAAAAATTGAATTAAATTTGTTATATAACGAAATAAATGTCTACAATTATTCCTGAAAATTTTCGTTTTGGTTATGCCTGTATTAATATGGAACTTCGTACTAAAAAAATATTCATGTCGAGAACTTGTCGTTTAAAAACACTTCAAGAAAAAGGATTTGACTATGTAAAGTCATTGGCTATACAAAATTGCAAAGACATTATTACTATTTTAAAATGGAATGTTGAAAATGGTATTTATTTTATGAGATTAAGTTCTGAAATTTTTCCATTTGCAAGTCATCCAATTCATGGTTATGATATTAGTTTTGCTGATGAAATTTTAAAAAAAATTGGAGATTATACTAAAGAAAATAAAATTAGATTGACTATGCATCCCGGGCAATATAATGTCTTATCAAGTCCTAAAGAAGAAGTTATTAAAAATACTATCAATGATTTAAAAGTTCATTGTGATATCTTAGATAAAATGGGATTAGATCAGCATAGTGTAATGATAATACATGGGGGTGGTATTTATGGAGATAAACAAAAATCACTTTTAAGGCTAAAAGAAAATATCAAATTATTAGAAGCAAGAATAATAAATAGATTAGTTTTAGAAAATTGTGAAATGGCTTATACTGTAGAAGATTTATTACCTATTTCAGAAGAGTTACAAATACCTATTGTTATAGATTTTCATCATGATTCTATAAACGAAAGTTCTAATCCTATAGATTTTTATTTTAATGATGTTTTTAAAGTATGGAACAAACGTAACATTAAACCAAAAGTTCATATTAGTAATAGTGTTCCTGGTGTTTTAAAAACAGATTCTAAAACTATAAGAAGAAAACATTCTGATTATATTCAGTTTTTACATGATTCTTTGTTAACAATAGATTTTCCAATTGATATTATGTTAGAATGTAAAATGAAAGAAAAAGCTTTAATACAACTTTGTAAAAAAATTGAATTTTAAATTAAATTTTATGAGATTATTATGACTATATTAAAAACATATTATAAAATGTTCGAATATGATCTTGTACGTTTTCAAAATTGGGCTAGTTGCAATGGATTAAAAATAAGAATGAAGAATGGGAATATTATTCCGTTTAATAGTTTAAATATTCCTCTTGATCTTTTTGCAAATTTTTCACAAATGTTAAATTATTTATATAATCATGAATGTTATTTAGTATTAAACAATGATAAAATTCATGATTATAAAAAATTATATAAACAAGTTTTAGAAACATCAGATTATTTATTTGAAAATTTTATATTTTTAGAATATACTCTAGATGAATTAATAAAAGTATTTGGACAACCTACAAATAATCAGTGGTTTATAACTGATGGTACTCATAAAATAAAAATATCTTGTTTAAGATTAAAAGTAGTAGAATGGTATATTTTTTATAATAATCATTCTATAGAATACGACTAGGTCAAATGTATTAAAAATGCGATTAACATCAATAACACATTCCATAAGGCCCTAGACTACCAAGTCTCTTTCGAGACTTTTTGTAAGATATTTTAAAAGTATATTTCTAGAAGCAT